>Ga0209415_10001288_pt1 | contig 47914 bp, 37 predicted proteins | sample PeaSoiSIISIP2007_FD_187696 | JGI IMG/M metagenome (GOLD analysis project Ga0209415, IMG submission 187696) | Peat soil microbial communities from Weissenstadt, Germany - SII-SIP-2007 (SPAdes) (version 2) | ecosystem: Environmental > Terrestrial > Soil > Wetlands > Peat | place: Germany... | reverse complement strand
GTGGAGCTAGTCGGGCTCGAACCGACGACCTCATCGTTGCGAACGATGCGCTCTCCCAGCTGAGCTATAGCCCCACGGCATGTGACGAAGGCGTGCACTGATTTTAGCAGCCTTGGTTGCCTCAAGCCAGTGACCCAGGTCGTTGCGCTCACCAAGAGCAAGACTTATTGCTCCGTTCCAGGCACGGACCTCCATTCCAGCGTGCGCGAGCCTCAATCACTTTGCCCAGCCTCGACCCGCCTGGTGTGACAGAGTTCCTTGCCTTTTCGGACAAAGAGAGTTAAATACATCCAACCTCATGTTTACGCATTTGCGTTTCTTCGTCGTTTGCCTTCTCTCTGGCCTAGCGCTTGGTGGCCTTGCACCGCAGGAGCCCTCTAACCCGGCTGAGAGCAAACCGGATTATTCCAAAGAGGCCTTCGTTGTTGAGGAGGATATAGCCCGGATTGTTTTCGAGAATGATGGCACAAGCACCCGCGAAGTCAATTCTCGAGTGCGCATTCGATCCGATGCCGGAGTCCAACGGTATAGTGTGCTGCCTTTTTCCTACGAGAATGCGCCTGAGAGCTTGGACATCGCCTATGTTCGAGTGCGAAAACCCGATGGAACGGTGGTCGAAACACCGCCGGACAGTATCCAGGATATGGCTGCGGAAATTACGCGCCAGGCTCCCTTTTACAGTGATTTGCGCGAGAAGCATGTGGCCGTCAAGGGCCTCGGTGTGGGCGACGTACTCGAATACCAAGCTCGCTGGCATGTCACCAAGCCTTTGATCCCGGGTCAGTTCTGGTTCGTGGGTTCCTTCTCTCATGATTCGATTAACCTGCACACGCAGCTTCAGATCAGCATTCCGCGTGACCGGGCGGTGAAGTGGAAGAGTCCCACGCTCAAACCTGTTATCGCCGAGGAAGGCCTCCGCCGCACCTTCACCTGGACCACATCTCAGCTGCAGCACAAATCGTCAGAGGAAGAGAAAAAGAACAACGAAGAGAAGTTGTACCAGGCAGCGCGTGGCAGATTGCCCGCACCCGACGTACAGATTTCCACATTCCAAAGCTGGGAGCAGCTGGGCGCATGGTACAACGACCTGCAGAAGGACAGGGTGAAGCCCACCCCAGAGGTTCGTGCCAGGGCGGAAGAACTCATTAAGAACGCCGGCGACGAAAACGCAAAACTTCACGCTATTTACGACTACGTCAGCACGCAGTACCACTACATAGGAGTAGCCTTCGGAATCGGCCGCCTCCAGCCCCACGCAGCCGCCGAGGTGCTCGCCAACCAGTACGGTGATTGCAAGGATAAACACACGCTGCTGGCTTCCCTGCTCGACGCGGCCGGGATTAAGGCCTATCCCGCTCTGATCAGTTCCTCGCGGGATGTGGACCCGGACGTGCCTTCACCCGCGCAATTTGATCACCTGATCGGCGTAATCCCGCAAGGCAGCAGCTTTGTTTGGCTCGATACCACTTCCGAGGTCGCGCCCTTCGCCTACCTGATGAGCGTCCTGCGGGACAAGCGTGCTTTGGTGATTCCGCCAGATAAGCCCGCGTCGCTGATGACCACACCGGCGGATCCGCCAACTCATCCTGTCGAAAGCTTCACCATCGACGCCAAGCTGAATGATAGCGGCACGCTCGAGGGCAAGATCGAACAACAGGCCAGCGGAATGGATGCGGAAGTGTTCCTTCGCTCGGCTTTCCGTCGAGTGCCGCTGACACAATGGCAGGAACTGGCGCAGCAAATGGCCCGTGCCCAGGGTTATGGTGGCGAGGTGAGCGACGTCATCGCGAGTCCACCGGAAAAGACGGAGGAACCATTTCACTTTTCGTACAACTACACCCGCAAGGACTTTCCCGACTGGGCGAATCGCCGTGTGGCGTGTGCACTGCCGCCGATCTTCCTACCGCAGCGCGATACCAAACCCGCTGATCCGATCTGGCTGGGATCGCCGCAGGAATTTCACTACCACTCGCGCGTCGAATTGCCCAAGGGGTACTCACCTGAAGTTCCGGCTAACGTGAATCTCGTCGAGGACTTCGCGGAATACCACACCACCTATTCCGTGAAGGGTGATACGCTCATGGCCGAGCGTCGCCTCGTGACCAAGCTTCATGAAGTCCCGACCAGCGAGTACGAAGCCTACAAGAAGTTCGCCAAAGCGGTGTCGGACGACTATGACCGCTATGTGAATGTATCGTCGAGCAATTCGCAGGTCGATCCCGTTAGGGTGCAACTGCAAGCGATCTTGGATTTGCCGATGAGCGACAACGCCGAGGCCACGCGCGCTTACAACGACGCCGTCGCGCAAAGCCGGGACAACGATACAACGTCTGCTATCGCGTCTTTGAAGCGTGCCGTAGACGCCGATCCAAACTTCGTTCGCGCCTCAATCCTGCTCGCAGAGTTCTATGTCTTCAAAGGCGAGAAGGATCTGGCGCTGGAAACGCTTAAGAAAGCCAGTGATAACCACCCGGGTCAGCCGGTACTCCATAAACAGCTCATAGCTGCGCTCATGGGTATGCAGGTTTACGGCCAGGCCGTTCCCATGTTGCAGCAGTGGATCAAGGATAATCCCGATGACCTTGATGCGCTGAATGCCCTCGCTACGGCATTTTCTGGCCAGAAACAGTACCGCGAAGCGGCCAGCACTCTTGAATCAGCCATTGCGGTTGCGCCCGATCGCGCTTACCTGTATGCCCAGTTGGGGTACGCGTACATGAACGCAGGGGACGATGACAAGGCAATCCCGGCGCTGAAGAAAGCGGTTGAACTTGAGCCGCGAATGTATAACGACGTTGCCTATTCCGTCGCTGACGCAAACAAGTACCTGCCGCTGGCGCTGGAGTTCGCTCAGAAGGCTGTCCGCAACGAGGAAGAAGCCTCGGCCAAGGTAAAACTGGCTGAATTGAAGGTTGAAGATCTTCAACACACGGCTCTCATAGCCGCGTACTGGGATACGCTGGGCTGGGTGTACTTCCGCACGGGAAATCTCGACCAGGCTGAGAAGTATCTGAACGCCGCATGGGTACTTTCGCAGGACGGCATTGTGGCAGACCATCTTGGTCAGGTATATGAGCAAGATCACAAAAAGGAGGCCGCCGTACACATGTACCGGCTCTCCAAATACCGTGTCGCATTTGGCGCGTCATCCGCAGCGACTGGCGCGGCAGAGCAAGTAAAGCAAACCGAGGCGCGACTGAACCGGTTGAGTCCTGGCGCATCCAAGGACATCTCGGGAATGGACTTGTCCGATGAACTGACGAGGATGCGCACCTTCAAACTTCCGCGCCTGTTACCAGGTACGGTTACCGCTGAGCTCTTCGTTCTTCTCGATCCTAGCTCCAAGATTAACGGTATCAAGCTGCTCAAGGGACCGGACAAACTCAAGTCGAATATCGAGGCCCTCGGTTCCGCGGGCCCCAATCTACACCTGGCAGAGCCGACTTCAGCGCGCCTTCTGCGTTGGGGGATTTCTTGACTGCTACCCGTCCAGCGGGTGTGTGATGGTGCTGCTGAACCCGAACGATGTCCATTCGGTGAACTAGAACTGGAGAAACTCATCCAAGGCGATTTTGGCCTCATCTTCCCCTTTTCTTCCGTTCGCGCTATAGTCTCAAGGTTTCTTATCGAGCGACGCGGAGGCATTTATGGCAACCAACACCCGGGCGGAAGCCAAGGTTAGAAGTTTTGGCGAGAACATTGAAAGCGACCTGTCGGCAAAATTTCTGCGCGTAGTGGAAACTGCGGCCATTGCGTCGGCCCACACGATGGGCCAAGGGGAACGCAAGCTCTCCGACCAAGTGGCGACCGAAGCCATGCGGCAGACCATGGACACGATTCCCATGCGCGGCACCATCGTAATTGGAGAAGGTGAGCGCGACGAGGCGCCCATGCTCTACATCGGTGAGAAAGTCGGCGCCGAGTTTCATGACGGTACCGAAGTGCCGGAAGTGGATATCGCTGTTGACCCGCTCGAGGGCACCAATCTTTGCGCCACCGGCGCTCCCGGCTCGATCACCGTGCTGGCCGCCTCTGAACGCAGCGGGCTGCTGAACGCGCCTGACTGCTACATGGAAAAAATTGTGGTCGGCCCTTCTTGCAAGAACGCGGTTGAGCTGGACGCTCCTGTGGCCGACAACTTGAAGAACATTGCAAAGCGTTTGGAGCGCGATGTTGAAGACCTGGTGGTGATCGTGCTCGACCGCCCGCGCCACGAGAAGTTGATCGCCGAGATTCGCGCGGCTGGCGCGCGCATCAAGCTGATCGGGGATGGCGATCTTTCGGCGGGCATCGCCGCCGCCGTCATCGGGACGGGCGTGCATGTGGTCATGGGCTCGGGCGGCGCGCCGGAAGGCGTGATCACCGCCGCTGCCATTCGCTGCTTGAACGGCTACATGCTGGGACGCCTCGTGGTTGACAGGCCGGAACTCGAAGAGCGCATCGCCCGCATGGGCATCAAGGACAAAAACAAGATTTATGAAGCCGAAGATCTTGCCCCCGGCAAACAACTGATCTTCGCTGCGACTGGTGTCACCGAAGGGGCGCTCTTGCGCGGCGTACGTTTCTTCGGCGAGGGCACCAGAACATCGTCAGTAATCATGACCTACCGCACCGGCAAGGTGCGCTTCATCGACAGTATCCACCTGGAGAAGGGTCCGGATGTGAAGGTCAGGTTTGCGTAGGCGAGGTCAGCCTACGGATCATGCGTTGCGCTGGGCGAGACCCTGCACGTACGCTGTCGCCCGTTCGGCCAACTTCTCGGAGCGCAACTGGAGGAACTCTTCAAATTTGTTCACCTCAAGCAAGCCATCGGCAGGAACAGCCTGTTCATCCAGCCTCTCGGACTTGACGTTGTTGTCTTTCAGATATTGGCGGGGAGGTTTCGCACTGAATGACCGGTTTGCCTTTTCGTTCAGCACAGCGATGTTAGCTATGGAGTCGACGAGACTGCTGTCAAACGACTCCTTGACGATCTTCCTCGGGAAAATGTGGTGCCATTCGGGGTTGAACCCTTCATTGAGCTCGTTGTCCTCCTTGTCGAAACCAACTCGAACGTCCTGGCTCACCCAGTCTTTGGCTCCGCTATTGAACACGGTCAGATAGAGGACAAGTCTGAGAAACTTGTCCGTGTACTCCTCCCGGAAGTCCTCCGGGGTAAATGTCCCGCTGGCGGACAACCTTGAGGTCAGGTCCTGGATGGCCTCGTCGAATGACTTCTTGGCTCTGACCTGCTTTGTGTCGTGGTCTAGCGCAGTGGTCGCAGAACCGCTGTACCTGCCGTCCCGCGTCGCAATAAGGAGCCAATTTAGGGCTTTCGCGAAGTTGAAGTCATGCGGGAAAGTGGCTCTCATAACAAAAATGGGTATGAGTGCGTTCAGTGAGGGCAAAAGGTCACTCGAAAGCACCCCGTGCTCCATGAGGCTCTTTATCACGATGGAGATTGCCTCTTTCGCTTTGCGCCAGTGCTCGTCGAAGTCGTCGGATGGCTCCCAGAACTTTTCGGGGACGTCCCTAAGCCTCGCACTGCCGTTTCCGATTATGGCGAGAGTCCTGACTACCACGCCTGGATCGAACTCGAAGCCCTTCTGGTAGAGATCCTTGAGGAACGGATCAAACTTCTGTCTTATCCAGCCCTGCTGCTTTGCCGCTACGAGGGCAACGACAATGTCGCTTTCCCTGATTTTCGTTCCGGCCGTGTTCAACCTGCCAAAAATCTCCGCCACGTCCTCAAGTTCATGGTCGACGATAATCTCGTAGAGTTGGGCGTTCTCTATTGTCCTTATCGACTGCAGCTTCTCATGAATTTCGGCAAAGCGGTTCGCGCCACCGAGTTTGTCGCTGACTTGAAGCGCTAGTTCCGACAGACTGGTTGAGTGCAGCACAGATCGAACAGACAGCCACTCGCTGGATTTCCTTCGAACAGGATTTATGAGTCCGAACTCCAAATCATCCTTGTCCCTAGCAATGTTGACGAGGATGTCGTATCTTTCGTAAAACTTGTTCCACTGCGAAACGTCCGACCACCAGTACGGTTTCTTCCCGAAGAGAAGGGCGAGGGAGGTCACCCGCTGTTGACCGTCAACTATCCACAGTTTCCGACCTTGTGCGCCAAGGGCAGTGCGCGGCGAGTCATACGAGGACTCCCACAGGAGAAGAGTACCGATTGGATAACCCCGCCACAAGGAGTCCACCAAGTCGGCCAGCTTAGAGGCTCTCCACACATATTTCCGTTGGAACTCTGGGACGTTCAGCGTGCCGAGTGTTGCGTCATCAATGTGACGAACGATGTCCGCAATTTGGAGTCTCTGATCCTTCATGGTCCCTCCGACCCGTGAGTCTACACAATCGCCATTGCGACAACAACGGGCCGAGGCCCCAAGGCCCGGCAAAGGACCTATCGTTGATTCATTTCGTCACGGCTGTAAGGGCCCGCCGAGCGTACATGCTTGAGCGGTGACATAAGCGAGTCCACGGCCGCGCCAGCGCCTGCCTGCGCAGGAGATTCCGTTCGGATCCCGACGTCTCGTCGCACGCTAACAATCCACCTGTCAATAAGATCAAGCATCGCATCTAATGTATTTCTTTTCATCGTCCGCCATTACTTGCTGGCGCTAGCATCGTACAATGGTACCTTGAATTTCTGGTTTTGGGAGAGCTTAACTTTGCGAAATCGCAAACGGAACGACCAGACCAACATTCACCCAAACGCCCAAGCCGGCGTCTCTGAGAATACCGGTTCTAGCTTGAAACGAGTGTTCGAAGACATGGAACGGATACGGAAGCGCGCCAAGCTGCCAAAGGGTGCGGACGGACAAGAGTTGCGACTCCTCCGCTGCACCGTGTTTATTCGACCAGCCCGCGTATAATGGCCGCTCGTCCGGCAAAGGCTTGCCGGGACGCCAAGCATGGCAGCCACCACGCTCAATCAAAGCGGACCCGCGAGTAACGCTGCCGAGCACACCCGTCGCCTCATCGCCCTGCGGTTGCTCCCGTTCTTGTTCGTTCTCTACATCGTCAACTACCTGGACCGGACCAACCTGGCCTATGCCGCGCTTGAGATGTCGCACGATCTGGGCTTCAGCGACCGCGTATTCGGCTTGGGCGCAGGTATTTTTTTCGTCAGCTACGTGGCGTTACAAGTTCCCGGCGCGCTGCTGGTGGAACGCTGGAGCGCACGCCGCGCCATCAGCCTGATCATGATCGTCTGGGGATCGCTCACGGTTCTGACCGGATTGGTGCACACTGCCGGCCAACTCTACCTGGCGCGCTTCGTGCTGGGCGCGGCGGAGGCCGGCTTCTTCCCCGGTGTGGTCGTCTACTTGAGCCACTGGTTCATTGATGAGGACCGCGGCAAATCGGGGAGTAATTTCATGGCCGCGATCCCGTTGTCGTTCGTCATCGGATCGCCGCTCGCCGGATGGATCCTCGTCCACCACTGGCTCGGTGTAGACGGCTGGCGCTGGCTCTTCGTCACGGAGGGCTTGCCGGCAATCCTGTTCGGCGCCGTCGCATTCTTCTATCTCACCGACTGGCCGCAGCAGGCCTCGTGGCTCACTGCCGAGCAGCAGTGGTGGGTCATGGCCAAGCTGGAAGAGGAAAAGCCGGTCAGCCGGCACACCACGTCAGCGTGGGACGCCTTGCGCTCCCGCACCGTTCTGCTGCTCGCCGCCGCAGCTTTCCTGGAATACTTTGTGGGCTACTCTTCCATGTTCTGGTTTCCGACGATTCTGAAGCGCGTCTCCGGATTCTCCGATACCCGCGTGGGCTGGCTGGGCATCGTGCCGTATATCGCCATGTTCGTCGCCATGCACTTCAACGGCTGGCATTCCGACAAGACCGGCGAGCGGCGCTGGCACGCGGCGATGCCGGTATTCGCTGCAGCCGTAGCGTTGCTCGGACTGATTACTCTGCCCGGCACAACTCTACTCACGGTGATCCTGTTCACCGTGGTGTGCAGCACCACTTCGTTTCTCCCGGTATTTTGGGCGATGCCGACAGAAATGCTGACCGAATCCGCCGCGGCCACCGCTGTGGGATTGATCAATGCGGTCGGAAGCGTCGCCGGCTTTGCCGGACCGTATGTCTTCGGCTACCTGCACACCCGCACCGGTTCTTACACTTCTGGCTTCGTAGCGATGATGGTCTGTGCAGTGGCGAGCGGCCTGCTGCTGGTGAGTATTCCTAAACCAGACGCGCAGGTTTCCCCGACGATGTAGGCGCGGGCCTCTCGCCCATGCACACGTGGGGACAGCCGCCCAAGCCTGCCGTGAGCGCAGCCGAAGGGGCTGTCCAGTCGGGCGTAGCTCGGCAATGCCTGTGTGGGGCGGACACTCCTGTCCCGCCCAGCGGAGCGATGTGGTCTGCGCCCCTGCGGGGCGTGAGTCAGAAGGGGGATCTGGACGCCATGGCTAAAGCCATGCCCTTCCGCGCTGGCCGCGGCTTGCCTCGCGGTTTTCGAGACATGGGCGAGGACCTCATCCCCAAATCGTCCTGCTTGGCTCCCCCACGCGGACAGGAATGTCCGCGCCACACAAGAACCGCGGAGCTTGGATGCCCACGAGGAATTGTCATTCTGAGCGAAGTGGGATGTTCGCGAAGCGAACATCCCATGGAGTCGAAGAATCCCTATCACGCAAGCGCAGGTTCGGCAGGCTCGAGGCATTCTTCCTGGAAGATGGTGAGAATTCCCTGCGGCGTCTTTGCAGCGATTGCACCATAGGGGTCCCTCGACTGCGTTGTCGTGCGCTTCGCACCCGACAACTTCGCTCAGGATGACAGCTCTGGAGCGAGCCGGTGGATTCGTGAAAGGCCATGTCATCCTGAAATGCGAGAAATCAAAAAGTCACAGCTTCTCAGGGCAGGCCAACGGCGTCCGCCCCCACACGATTCACGCCGCCCCTCCCGCCCAAGCGGAGCTTGGATGGGGCACCCTTCAGGGTTGGATGGATCGACTGGTCCAGGCCACCCTGCCAGCACTCCGAAGCGAACATCCTAGAGGCGCATCCAACTCTTGATTTCCTCAAGTTTGTCTTCGCGAAGGCCGGACAGATCGGCTTCGGTCAGCAGGCCAGCGTAAATCAGCTTCGCAAACACCCGGAGCAGAACTGAGTACCGGTAGTCAAACAGCGCGTCCACCGCTCGCCGCTGTACGGAGAGATAGTCGTGGACCCGCCAAACATTCGACGGGTCCGAGCCGCTGGCCATCATTTTCTTTACCTTCGCAGTGACGGCAGCACACTGTTTCTTGTAGGCCAGGTTAAAAGCCTTTCGAGCAGCCTTCTTCTCCGAGTCGGACCACGGAACGTCGCGTCTGAACGATTGGGCCGATGAGCTCATTGCTGATTAGACCTCCGTCGAAAGAAGTGTGAAGCCTTGCCTCCCACCCTTCCGCAAAAAGCGCGAAAGGATGGGGCACCCGCTGCGTGGTTATTTAAGTTCCTTCAGCACCTCCGCCGGAATTTTCGGCGGCGGGGGGAAATCCTGCGACACGCCTTTGAACAGCGCGACGGTTTTCTCCGAGCGCTTGGCGCCGTCGTGCACTGCGATCTGATGCGGCTTGATGCCGCCAGGGCTCTCCCAGAAAGATGGCGGATACGCTTCCCACAGCGACACGCCGGCGTAGGCGCCGTCTTTGCGGAGGATGTAGTAGGTCATGTCCACGAAGCCCAGCTTGCTCATGTCGTTGTTGTAGTTGCGGGCGATGCGCTTGAGCGCGTCCATGCCAGCTTCCTGGGGAGACATTCCACGGCGCATGTTTTCGACGATGGTGTGCGCGCCTGCGACTTTGATGTTCTCTTCGCCGCTGCCGGTGGCGCCCGCCGAGCCCACGTCCTGATCGGTGTAGCAGCCCGCGCCGATGATCGGAGAATCGCCTACGCGTCCAGGAAGTTTCCAGGCGAGGCCGCTGGTGGTGGTGCAGCCGGAGATCTCGCCTTTCTCGTTCAACGCGGAACAATGAATTGTGCCGGTAGGCGGGAAGAGCACTTTGTAAATGGCCTCGCTGCGGAGCGCCGGCGCGATGCCCAGATCAGCGGCGCGCTCTTCCAGCCGCCGATAACGCTCCTGCCAAAGCTCGCCTTGTGGCTTGGTGTCGGGAGGCTGCCAATGCGGATCGGCCAGACCGGGTCCCCACCAGTCCTCGGACGAATGATATTCCTTCCACAGCAGCCAGATCTTGCGGGAATGGTCGGTCAGGAGATTCTCGCGCGGGAAGCCTATGGCCACGGCAAAACGCTCAGCGCCTTCGGCCACCAGCATGACGTGGCCAGTGTGCTCCATCACAGCTTTCGAGACCAGCGATACATTCTTGATGTTGCGCACGCCGCCGACCGAGCCTGCGCGCCGCGTGGGCCCGTGCATGCAGCAGGCATCGAGTTCAACCACGCCTTCTTCGTTAGGCAAGCCGCCGAGGCCAACGCTGGTATCGTTGGGATCATCCTCGGGACCCTGCACGACTTTGAGCGCGGCGTCTAATGTATCTCCGCCGCCAGCCAGGAATGCATAGGCATCATCGAGATACTCGTAGCCATTGTGGGCGGAAATGATGATGGGGCGCTTGCCGGGTGCTGAGGCTGGCTCATTTTTTCTTGAGTCTTGTGCGATGCCCTTTTGATCCGCCAAACTCAGGGACAACGAGCCGACGACGGCGGTAGCAATAAAATCACGGCGCGAGACGGTCATGACGTTCCTCCCGAATGAAAGCGTAGAGCGTCCGCCAGAATACCATGATGATGTGGGTAGCGTTGCAGATAGAGGCCCAACGGGGCGGAGACATTGCAAGCAACGTCTCTACGGCACTGATCAGTTAAGAAAGGCTTCTGAAAATCAGCAGTCAGTTCGCGGTTCTCAGTTCTCAGTGCGACCGGCTCTCACTTCCCTGTTCCCAGTTCGATGCCAGTTCCCAGTTTCAGGAAGCGGCCGGCACTGTGCGTCCCGTGGTTTGATCGGCGCGGAAGCGCAGGAGAGCGGCAATATTGCCGGCACTGTCAAACTCGGGATCGTCTTTCACGTAAAACAACTCGATGTCATGCCGGATGGCGATCGGAATCAGAGCATCGCATACGTCTTCGATCTGGCGCGTCTCGCGGCCACAAGCGGGACAGTGGCTGACCATGTGTGCGTCGAGGTGGCCGCAGCTGGTGCACTCCACTGCCAAATGCGAAAAGTTTTCGCCAATCAGCAGCGTCTGCACTTCGCCCAATTCGAGCGAGCGCAACACGCGCCGCAAGCCCGTGACGCCACGGCTATTGCTCTTGGCTTGGCTGATCACTTCCCGCACCAGCTCGTGCCGGCGCTGGTCGAGCGATTCCTGCAGAATACGGCTGGCATGCTCCCGAACCTGTTCGTTGGTCATTTTAGCGACGTCCGCCGAGAAGTGACCCAGCAGCCGCTTCTTCACATAGGGATGCAGGTGGGATTCCAGTTCGTGCCAGTTGGAGTCGTGACAGCCGACGATCAGCTTTTCGAAAAGTCCCTTCTCACTGGCCTCGCGCAAGTGCTCGGCAACATCTTTGAAGTGGTGGAGCGCCTCGTCGTTGGAACGGCGCTGGGCGTGACCGCCCTCGTATCCGGCATAGCCATCACTGCGGCCTTGACGAATGCCCGGCGTGCGGAACAGGCCTTCGCGCTCTTTCAATTCATCCAGGCGCAGGTCGAAGAAGCGGGCCTTTTGACGATCCACCAAAGCTACCCAGAGACGCGGGTGTGCGCCCAGAAGCAGAGCCAGCGGCTTCAAATGAAATTGGCGGTTCACGAAAAGCTGGGTTCCCGGCAGTTGTGAGGGCAGATCGAATTCGCGCCAGAAATTGCGGCCGCTGCAGGCAAATACGGCCTTGGCACGGGCCTGATTGCCATGCAGATGCTCCGCTAATTCGAGGATGCGGTCAAGGTCCGCCCGCGCGCAACCGTTCTTACCTTGCTTTTCGGCGTCGTGCAGGGCCTTGCGGACCAGGTCCTTGGCCAGGATGGCCTCTTCGCGGTGGGACTTATTCTGCGGAGTGCGCGGCTCGAAATAGAAACTGAGGGCGCATCCCTCATCACCCTGGGTTTGGAATTGAGCCAGCTCACGGATGTCTTCGCGGGTAATCATCACGATTTCTCCTGAGTGCTGTAGCTGCCTTCAGTCCTTTGCCGATGCCTGCACCAAACGGTCCCGGGCCGCATTGTCCTTTAGCGGTTTGTCGCTGAACCGCTTGGCGAGCGGAGCGGAGCGGCGCAAGGTCTCCCGGGCCGACTCAATCGAAGCGCGCACTTCTTCCGCTTTGCGGTCCGTGATGGCAACGATTTCCTCTATGGAGAACCCCTCAATGGCGTGCAGAATGAAGGATTCGCGGTCGGCACGACTGGCGCCATCCAAGGCAAACTGCACCAGCGTGATCATCTCGTCGGAGGAGGCGATGTCCTCGGGCGTGGAAGTGCGCCGGTCGGCAATTACGTTCTCTCCGGTCAAGGTCTCATCCGGCTGGTGATACTGAAGCTCGGGCTCGTCGCTGGCACGCACATTGGGGCGCCGCGCCGAATCCTCTAAGTGAATCGGGGACAGGCTTTCTGGACTCCTTTCGGAAAGGTCACCAATGGCTTGGATGGCCAGCCGATAAAGCCAGGGCTCGAGTGCCAGACGTTCGGGCTTCTCGCTGCCATTGCCCAAGGCGCGAGCCACGGCTTCGTCCACCACTTCCTCCTTCGTAATGGAGTCGGGAATGATCTCGTCTGCGGTTTCACGGAAATAGAGCTCGCGCTCGATAAAGCGCTCCAGGCGAGCGAGATTGGCATTTACATAGGAACGAATGTCATCGGAAGAGGCGGTGGGCACTTGCACCGCAGCGACTGTTTCTTCGAACGGAGTCTGCTGCGGAGCACGAAAGTCAGCCATCCGGCGCCGCTGCCATTTATGCGAATTGCGCAGCAGCTCTTTGTGCTTTCCGATCTGTTGCAGCAGGTCGTCAAAGGCCGCCCTCACTGCCGCTGATGCGGCCGAAGCGGACTGCTGCACGGCCATCTGGCCGGAAGGTAAGCGCAAGTTCAGCGAAACCGTGGTTCCCTCGCGCGGCGAGTTTTGTTCGACTACCCCCTTCAAATGCACCAGTTCGGGGCGAAAAACCTGCAGTCGCTTGCGCAGTTTTTCCACCATGTGGTTGACGTCTTTTTCGATGTCGGGAGTCTTGCGATCTTTATAACTAATGTGGACGTTCATATCAGGCCTCGGATCACGGGAGAGAGCCCGTGAAGAATTCCGGTTCCTACAAGCTGATTCTACACCCGGCGGAAGCAGGCGAATGCAAATAAGGGATTCAAATTGAGCGGTAAAGATTGTGATGGCTGCACTTGCGAATAGGGCCTCGCGGAGCTACACCGCCACCGTAACCGACGTTTCCGTCCGGGTAACCGGCCGATACAGCGTATCCCGCTCGATGGGTTCGCGGCCGGCTTCGCGGATCAGGCGGACCAACTCTTCGCGGCGCATGCCCTGCGGGGTCGTGGCGCCCGCATCGTGGTAGATTTTTTCCTCGATGACCGTGCCATCAATATCGTCGGCGCCGAAGCGCAACGAGATCTGCGCCATTTTCGCCGTCATCATCTGCCAGTACGCCTTGATGTGCGGAAAATTATCCAGCACCAACCGCCCGACCGCGATCTGCTTGATATCGGACATGCCGGTGGTTTTCGGCAGGTGTTGCAGCGGCGTGTTCTCCGGATGGAACGCCAGCGGAATGTAAGTCTGGAAGCCGCCAGTTTCGTCTTGCAGATCGCGCAGCTTCAGCAGGTGATCCACGCGATCCTCGTCGTTTTCCACGTGTCCGTAAAGCATGGTTGCGTTCGACTTCAGGCCGATCTGATGGGCAAGCCGCGCCGTTTCCAGCCATTGATCGCCATCAATCTTGTGATCGCAGATGATGTGCCGCACTCGGTCGGCAAAGATTTCCGCGCCGCCTCCGGGAAGAGAATCCACGCCCGAAGCTTTCAATTGCTCAAGGGTTTCGCGGATGGAAAGCTTGGCGCGTTTGGCCAAGTAAGCCACTTCCACCATGGTGAACGCTTTCAGGTGCACTTGCGGAAAACGCTGCTTGAGCCCGGAAATCAGATCTAGAAAGTACTGAAACGGCAAATCAGGATGCAATCCGCCGACGATGTGAAACTCCGTGACCGCTTCGCTATAGCCGGAGGCGGCAGTCTCAAAGACCTCCTCCAGCGCCATGGTATACGCGCCGGGCGTGTCTTTCTTGCGGCCAAAGGCGCACAGGCGGCAAGCGGCCACGCAAACATTCGTCGGATTAATGTGGCGATTGACGTTGAAGTACGTCTTATCGCCGTGCATGCGCTCGCGCACGGAATTGGCCAGCCAACCAACCGCCAGAATATCTCCGGTGCGGTACAGAGTGAGCGCGTCGGCCGCGGTCAGGCGTTCCCGGGTCAAGACTTTGTCATGAATCGGCTCGAGGCGCCGGTCGTCAGTCTGAAAGGGATGCTCGTTGGGCATTCGCTTTGATGATAACCCAGCAGACAGTCGGAGGTCACATGTCTCTCTGAACGGCGATGTCCTGCCCAGCTGCCATTATGGGCGTCCGCAGCCCTTATTCGATCAAAGATTGTCCCGGCGGAGAGGAACTGGCCTTATGATGGAAATTGCGCAATTGGGGAAAAGGAAGAAGTATGAGATATTGGCTTTCTTTCGACGGTGCTTTTTGAGAGGTACTGGAGGTATCTACTCCTCCGTCAGCAACTCGAACTGCTGTCTGACTTGCCATTTCGTGACGGCGTGGTGGACGAATGTTTTGCCGAATTGGGCAGAGCCCACGATAGGGATCTCAGCGCCGTGGATCGCGTCCTGAGAAGGATGCTTTCGGACACGCATCTTCGGATCGACGCCTTCATCACGTTTAACGAGAGGGATTTCGCGGACGTCTGTCGCAAGTTTGGCCGCCAGCTTTATTCTTAGAGCGGGGTGTGGTCAACGCCGAAGTAAGAGATCTCCGGCGACAAAAACAAAGAACACGACCGAGATCACGCCGTTCATGGTGAAAAAGGCGGCGTCGAGCTTGGAAAGATCTCCCGGCGAGACCAGCGAGTGTTCGTAGGCGAGAAGTAGAGCCACCACGGCCACTCCTGCTATCGCGAGCTTACCCAGTCCAAAAGCGACCACCAGACCCACGAGAAGGAGCAGCATGACCAGGTGGAAGGACCGTGCGATCCAGAGCGATTTGCCGATCCCGCAATAGCGCGGAATGGAGTGCAGTCCGGCCTGCCGGTCAAAGTCGTAATCCTGACACGCATAAAGCACGTCGAAGCCGCCACCCCAAAATGTGACCGCAGCCGTCAGCAGCAGGATTCGCGTGTCGAGTGAGCCGCGCACTGCAATCCAGGCCGCCGAGGGCGCGATTCCCATGGCGAATCCCAACACCAGATGCGACCAGCGCGTGAATCGCTTTGTATAGGAATAGAGCAGCAGTATCGCCAAGGCGAGTGGGGAAAGAATGAATGAAAGGCGGTTGAGCTGTGCGGCTGCAAAAAGAAAGATCGCGCAGGAAACCAGCACGAAGGTTGCGACAAATCCCGGTGTGAGCGCACCGCTGGGAAGGGCGCGGGTTTGGGTGCGCGGGTTGGCAGCGTCGAGAGCGGCGTCGGCAAGGCGGTTAAAAGCCATGGCAGCTGATCGCGCCGCTACCATCGCGACAATGATCCAGAGCAACGCATGCGCGTTGGGTAAGCCCTGCGCCGCCAGCATGGCGCCACAAAGAGCGAATGGCAGCACGAAGATGGAGTGCTCCCACTTGATCATCTCCAGCGTGACGCGCAGATTGTGAAGGACGGACACGAAAAAGATTGTAAAGCAGGAGAGCGGACTGCCGCCGCGCAATAGTAGCCGGGTTCCCGTTGCCGCGATCCGAAGATGCCGGGTCTAGTCCGCTCTCTTATCGCACGGTTCGCTCACTTAACCGTGGCTTTGCCCAGACTCGCCTGATAGTCCGAGTTGTCCACCTTGTCGTGTAGCGACGCCAGCAGCTTGAACGCTCCCGCTTTCTTGTAAGTGTGGGTGCCGCTTACTTTGAAGGGGCCTCCAGTTGATCCGGAAACTGTGCCTGAAGCCTTCGTGCCGTCTCCCCAGTTGATGGTCGCGGTGAAATTTGCCTGCGTGGCGGTCGGAGTGCCATCGACGAAACTCGCCACCGTGCCCTTGAAGGGTTTTCCGTGAGTTGCCTTGATCGAATTGCCGGTTCCTCCGATCGCGCTCAGGCGGCTGATGGCACCGCCACTACCGTCCACCACCCACAGTTTTCCATCCTTTCCGACCGCACTCTGGTTTGCTTGGGCATTCTCGACGGTTATTGGCACCTCGCTGAAAACACCTCCAGTGGTGATTCGTTCGACAACGTTCGGATAGTACGTCTCGAACCACAACGCGCCGTCCGGGCCTGCAGTGATGCCTTGTGGATAACCTTGTATTGGCACCGAATATTCCTGGAGAGCGCCGGAAGTGGAAATGCTGCCCACCGCGCCGGTGAGCGTATTCTCAATGAACCACAAATTACCATCACTCCCGGTCACGATGGGACCCGGTACCTTACCGGAACCAAGTGAATACTCGACGATGTTGGATCCATCCGTATTGATGCTGCCGACTTGATTGGCACTGCTCTCGGTAAACCACATTTTTCCGTCAGGTCCAGGAGTAACATACTGCGGAGAGCTCGATTGTGTCGGCAAGGCATATTCGGTGATGGTGCCGCTCGTCGTGATTTTGGCAATGTTGTTGGCGTACCATTCGGTGAACCAGAGATTGCCATCGGGTCCTGCAGTGATTCCCCATAAACCATACCCAGTGACTGGATATTCCGTGACGGTTCCCGACGGGGTTATCTTCGCAACCTGATTTGGCTTCTGTTCGGTAAACCATAAGTTGCCATCGGAGCCGGTCACGATTCCTGCTGCCGCAGAGTTCTGGGTTAGGATGGGGAAACTCGTTACCTTTCCATCGGTGCCGATTCGCCCAATCTGGTTACCCGTCAGCTCCGTGAACCATACGGCACCGTCGGGTCCCGGCGTGTCCCACCAGGGTACGGAACCGGCATTCAATGCGTAGGTGTTGGTCAATTGTCCGCTGGTGGTGATTCGGCCAATATTACTGGTTTGGTTTCCGAGAAACCACAGCGCGCCATCGGGGGCGGACGTGATACCGCTCAAATAGGAGAATGCAGCAAACTCACTTCGCTTGAACTCTGTGACCGTGCCCTGCGGCGTCACATATCCGAGCTTGCCTAACTCTGTAAACCAGATGTTTCCGTCCGGGCCCGTAGTAATGCCGTCAAAACCGCTACCCGTGATCGCGTATTCAGTCTCTACACCCGATGTTGTAACCTGCGCGACGTGACTGAATTCGGTTACCCACAAGTTTCCGTCCGGACCTGCACAAATGCTCACTGGTGTATCCAGGGTTGAGAAAGTGGTTACTTTGCCTTGAGTCGTAATCCTGCCGACCAGATTTGTTCCCGCTCCGCCAGCTTGCCAGTTGGTGAACCAGAGATTTCCATCTGGGCCGAGGACGATTTGCGCATAATAGAGCGAATCCTGGAAGCTACCAGCATTCACATTCGTAGCATACTCGGTGACCTTGCCGGCGGTGGTGATCTTTCCGATCGTGAACTTGCCATTCTGCTTCTGATCGACAAACCAGAGGTTCCCATCCGGACCGACGGTCATGCCCTGCGGGAAACTTCCGCCGGGCAGGGAGAATTGCTTCAACTGTTTGCCACTGGTGTTGACGTGGCCTATCTTGCCTGTGAACTGATCGGTGAACCAGATGTTCCCGTCCGGCCCGCTGGCAATCCCGACCAAGGATTGAGCGCCGGATATCTTGAATTCAGTGACGACTCCGCTTGTGGTGGTATTGCCGATCTTCTCTCCGTAAAGCTCAGCAAACCACAGATTCTTATCTGGGCCGACGGTCATGCTGATGGGCCCAGCTGGACGACCGGGCTTGACCACAAAATCCGTGCTAGCCAAGGTCCAGGCTGAGAGAGAGAGTACCGCGATGATGCAGATCACCAGTTGTTTCCGGACACACTTCGCGTAAGGGCGCATGGGGCATCTCCTGATCGATTGCCTGAGTTTTGGTCCGGGATCGGGGATATCCCGAAAAACTATCGGAACACGCTACAATCCGGAGCGACGCCTTGTCAAGCACGGTGAAGGAGTTTGCACTACCATCCGGAACGGTATCCTTGGCCGCCGATCAGAGGCACGAATCGGCAGCCTTCGAGATCGGCGACCACCGCCTGACCTTCCGATTTGCGCACCAACTGCAAATCCTGAGCGTGCGCCGGACCTACCGGGAGGACCATCCGCCCCCCTTCCCGCAACTGCGCAAATAACGCCTGGGGAACTTGCGGCGCGGCGGCCGAAACGACGATCGCATCAAAGGGGGCGCGCTCCGGAAGACCCTGGCTGCCGTCGCCCGTCCAGACGCTCGCATTGGTGTAGCCGAGCCGGCCGAGCGTGGCTTCGGCCGTGCGAGCCAGAGTCGCCAGGCGCTCCACCGAGTACACCTGCCGGGTGAGTTCGCAAAGCAGGGCGGTCACATAGCCGGAGCCGGTGCCGATCTCGAGTACGGCATCGGAGGGCGTGAGCGAAAGCGCCTCCAGCATGAGTGCCACGATGTAAGGTTGGGATAGGGTCTGGCCTTCACCGATCGGAATCGGATGATCTTCATAGACCTGGTCGCGATATTCCCCGGAAACGAACTCGTGGCGGGGAACGTGGGCCATGGCTGTGAGCACGCGGTCATCGCGAATCCCGCGGGCGCGCAGTTGCGCATTCACCATGTTCTCGCGCTGTGCCGCGAACGGGTCAATCTGGATGTTCGGGGTCATCGCCTTCTCGTCCAGAATAGCGCGAAATGGGTGCCGGCCGAGAGTGAGGTTCATAGAATCTACATTCAGGTGTGCGGGGTCCCGCACCCAAGTGATGCTCTAAGTCATCCTCTATGATGATGGGAATATGCGCGGACAGCTTTTGACTCCAAACTTCGAAGCCAACCTTTTTCGGACGAGGGGATAAAAAAGTGAGTGACGAAGAACGTTACGCTCCGGGGTGGCCAGGAATTCCGCCGCGGTGGACATCGAGCGCGAAGAGTGGAGTGGGCACCGCTCTGAACCAGCACAGCCGGGTGTGGTTCACCACCAGCCACGGCATCTTGAATGAAGTTTATTACCCTCGCGTGGACCAGGCGTGCACCCGCGACACGGGACTCATCGTGACCGATGGGAGCAGCTTCTTCTCCGAAGAGAAACGTAACTGCAAGTTCGAGAACGTCCCCTTCGAGCCGGGAGTGCCCGCTTTTGAGCTATTGAATACGGAACTGCAGGGACGATACCGGATCGAAAAAGAAGTGCTGACCGACCCATATCGTAACGTCGTCCTGCAGAAGATTCGATTTGTTCCCCTGCAAGGAAGGCTGGCTGACTATAGGCTTTATGCCTTGCTGGCTCCGCATCTGGCGAATTGCGGCCGCGCCAATACCGGCTGGGTGGGCGATTACAAGAGCGTGCCCATGCTGTTCGCGGAGCGCAATAACTGCGCGCTGGCCCTGGGTTGTTCGGTTCCCTGGAAGAAGATGTCGGTCGGCTTCGTCGGGTACTCCGATGGCTGGCAGGATCTCTCGAGCAATTTCAAAATGACGTGGGAGTACACCCGCGCAGAGAACGGGAATATTGCGCTCACCGGAGAAATTGATCTGGCTGCTTCCGGAGGTGAGTTCGTTCTGGCGCTTGGCTTTGGCGGCATCTGGTCTGAGGCGGGACAGCAGGTGCGATCCAGCTTGCTCGAACCCTATGAAGAGCTGCGTAAACACTACGTCGAACAGTGGAACAAGTGGCATGAAAGTCTGCTGAAGCTGGACCAACCCGAACGTGAGCACGACCTGTACCGTGCCAGTGTGGCCATGATGCGCACACACGAATCCAAGGATTTCCTGGGAGGTGTGATCGCCAGCCTTTCGATTCCGTGGGGATTCAACAAGGGCGACGAGGATTTGGGCGGGTATCACTTGGTGTGGCCGCGTGATCTGGTCGAAACTGCGCTTGGGTTTTTGGCCGCGGGTGCGCGGCACGATTCGCTGCGAGTGTTGCGCTACCTCGAGTCCACCCAGGAGCCGGATGGGCACTGGGCGCAGAACATGTGGCTGGATGGGCGTCCGTACTGGAACGGCTTGCAAATGGATGAGGCGGCGTTTCCTATCCTGCTGGTGGATTGTCTACGTCGCGACGCTCCGAACTTGCTGGGCGACCTCCGGCGCTGGTGGAGTCTGGTTTATCGCGCGGCCGGGTTCCTGGTACGTAACGGTCCGGTTACACAACAAGATCGTTGGGAAGAGGACGCAGGCTACTCGCCGTTCACGCTGGCAGTAGAAATCGCTGCCCTGCTGGCTGCGGCAGATCTCGCGGACACAGTCGGAGAGTCGGAGATAGCCGCCTATCTTCGCGAGACGGCCGACATCTGGAACGACAGCATTGAACGCTGGGTTTACGCGACCGATACCGACCTGGCACGCCAAATCGGGGTGGAGGGCTATTACGTGCGAATCGCGCCACCAGAGACAGACTGCGCGCCTTCTCCCGCAGCCGGGTTCGTGCCCATCAAGAATCAGCCTCCCGGACAAAGCTTAGAGCCGGCGACACATATGATCAGTCCGGATGCGCTGGCCCTGGTCCGTTTCGGTCTGCGCGCGCCCGACGATCCGCGCATTCTGAATACCGTCAAGGTGATTGACGCACTATTACGCGTGCAATTGCCCCAGGGGCCGTGCTGGTATCGCTACAACGGTGATGGCTACGGGGAGCATGAAGATGGATCGCCTTTTGACGGCACCGGGATTGGACGGGCATGGCCTTTGTTAGCGGGCGAGCGCGCGCACTACGAATTGGCTGCAGGACGCCCGCAGGCCGCCGAAGAACTCTTGCGGGTGATGGAGTTCTCGACGGAAGGAAGCCGGCTGATTCCTGAGCAGGTCTGGGATGCCGCTGACATTCCTGGCCGCGAGTTATTTCTGGGCAAACCTTCCGGTTCGGCGTGCCCTCTGGTGTGGGCTCACGCCGAATACATCAAGCTACGGCGATCTCTGCGCGACGGCAAAATCTTCGATCAGCCACCCCAGACGGTGCAACGCTACCTGGTCGAAAGGAGAAAGTCGCCGTACTTCTGCTGGCGCTTCAACAACAAATGTCGCACCATGCCGCAGGGCAAGAAACTGCGGATCGTATTATTCGCGCCGGCGCGGGTGCATTGGAGCTTCGACGGCTGGCAGACCGTCCGGGACACGGATACGCGAGATAGCGGCTTGGGCACATCGTTTGCAGACCTGTCGAGCGATTCTTTGGCCGTCGGACGTGAGATCGTCTTCACTTTTTACTGGCTGCAGGAGCAGCGTTGGCAAGGGGCGGACTTTACGGTAGTGGTGGAGGACTGGAAGCAATAGAACCGGTAACTTGGCCAGCCAACGCGTACCTAGCCAGTGCCCTGACGGAATCAGAGGGTGTTGTATCGATGGGAATCAGTGGCATGGACTCCCAAAACACTTAACGCAAACGAGAGTTTTGTGGTAGGATTTTCCTACCCGCTATGGCAACGCATCACACGAGGCTCGAATACCTGACCACGACCAAGATCGGCGAGAAGGGCCAGCTAACTGTTCCTAAACAATTCCGCCAGGACCTTGGGCTCGGAACCGGCGCACCCTTTGCGGTCCTGCGCCTGGGGGATGGCCTGATCCTCGTGCCGGAGCAACATCGCTTTGAGCAACTCTGCGAGCAGGTGAGCGCGAGTCTTACAGCTGTGGGTCTGACCCCGGAAGATCTTCTCGCTACCCTTCCGGAGGCCCGTAATCGCGTCTACGCACGGCGCTACGGAAGGAAGGCTTCTGCTACGTCGGCGCGGCGCCGTCCTCGCAACCATCGCGTGAAGTGACCGGCCAGCGCAGAATTCGCCTATTCCTGGACTCGAATGTCCTGACCGGAGGAATTGTTTCTCCCTGGGGACTCGACAAGGCCACGCTGTCGCTCTGCGCCGCGAAGGTGTGCAAGCTTGTGCTTGCCGAAGTGGTCCGTGATGAAGTCGAGGAGAACCTGCTCCTTCATGCGGAAGTCCTGCCGTCGCTCGATGCCGACCAGTTGACCGATGACTATCGCCGTCTCATCAAACTCACCAACCTCGAGATTGTTCCCTACCCGGATCAGGCCTTAGTCCGATCCAGTCGGCACTTGATCCGGCACGCCGCAGACGTTCCGGTGCTCCTGTCCGCCATGGCCAGCAAACCCGACTGGCTGCTGACCCACAATACACGACATTTCACCATGGCCGTGGCCCAGAGAACATTGCTGCGCATCGCAACACCGGCCGAGTTCTTCCGAGCACTTTCCGCGCTGTTTCGGTGAGACTCAGCTACAAAACTGCGGTCGCGCCCACTGTGCCGTATCACACAAGCGCGACGGTCACCCGGTATACACCAGCTCCACCACGGTGCAATCGTCGCTGAGAGGCGTGCCACCGCAGAAGTCTGAGATCGCAGTAAAAATATCTTCCATGGTTCCGGTCTTTGCGGCCAGCTCCAGACGCGAATCCTCAAAGAACTCCCCGCGAGCATTTTCCGCTTCGGTTACGCCATCGGTGACCAACACTACGCGATCCCCCGGCTTCAATTGACAACGGGCACCTTCATACTTGGCATCTGGCAGCAGCCCTACCGGAAGGTTCCCCTGTGCCGGCCTCTGCACCTCCCCATTGGAAACCACCAGCGGAAGAATGTGCCCACAATTCACATACTCCAATTCGCCGTTGCTGTGTATGCGGGCCATGATCACGGTCGCATATTTTTCTCCAATGTGTTTATGCGTAAAAAAACGGTTCACCGCGGTCACGATCTCAGTCAGGGGCATCCGCGCGGTGAGCTGCGAGTAGATCATCCCCTGAAGGGTAGACGCGAGCAAGGCGGCTGAGACCCCCTTTCCACTGACATCGGCAAGCACGACGGTCAATCCTTCTTCGGTCTCAACGGCGTCGAAGAAGTCGCCGCCAATTTCTTTGCAAGATAGGTTTCTACCTTCCACCCTGGCGAACGGCACTTTGGGGATGGTGACTGCCATCAGCCGCTGCTGAATGGAGGCCGCGATAGAGAGTTCCTGCTGATATCGCCGCGCGGATTCTTCGGCCTGCACTAAGCGGGCATTCTCGATGAGCGACGCGGCTTCGGTCGCGATCGCGTGCAAAATATCGTGGCTGACGCTGGAGATATCCCGCGAGGCGAAGCGTGAGTCCACGTACAACGCGCCCATCGCTTCCGCTGCAACCGCAGGGGCGGGAGCATCGGTATCGCGTGTGGTTTGTATCTGAGGTTTGCGCAGGGGGACACAAATCACGGTGCGCAGGTCATAAGCCACAATGCTCTTGCGTCCGCTGAGATCCAGCGAGCGGCTGGTATCGGTGAGCACAAACTCAGAGTTCGACTTCAAAGCGTCTTCGAGAATGGAGTGCGAGATGGTTTTGTCGTCGAGCAGGGGCTCAGCCTTGGAGTTACGTCCAGCCGCCAGGCGCAGTTCCCCCTGGTCGTTTTTCATGAACACGAAGGCCCGTTCGGCGCGGGTAAGCTTCAGGGTCACGTCCAGCAGCGTCATCAGGATTTCGTCGAGCACTCCAACCGTATTCAGCTTGCGGGCCGCTTCCAGAAAGAGAATCAGTTTTTCCAGGTCGGTGGTCTCCTCCGAGATGTGCATCCCGGAGATCTGGCTGAGAAACTCGCGGGCCGAGTTGGAAGTTCCCTGCTGCGGATTGAATACAATATAAGCGACTTCGCGAACCCCGAACTCCAGGCGGTCGTTGCGCTCCAGAGTCTTGCGCTGCACCCGCTCGCCGTTAACGAAGGTTCCGTGTTTGCTGCCCTGATCGACTACGCTGAACACGCCGTTTTCCGAGACAATCAGGGCGTGGTCGCGGGAAACACGAGGGTCGGCGATCACCAAGTCTTTATCGACCTTGCGCCCCACGCTGAAGGGACTGTGGTCGAGATTGATGATGCGCTGTTCGTTACCCTGCACGAAGACAAGAGTCGGAAATACTCCCGAGCCGGTGCCGGACGGCGGGCCAATGATGGTCTGAAATCCCATGCGCCTGTGACATTCCTCCAACAGAAAAACAGCGTCACAAGAATAATGACAGCAACGAACCCCGGTGGGAAGGGGTAAAAGGCCGGTACGTCCCGGCTGCTGCTCCGGCAGTTTGCGGAAAAAGGTTGGAGGTCAGGCAGTTCGAGGCTTCAGGCAGCGCCACGATGAAAGGCGGCCATGGCTTGCTGCTCATTGTCATAGACCTCGAACACCGTGACCAACTTAGTGATCTGCAGGACATCGCGCAGGCGCTGGCCCAGCCCGGTCAGCTTGATATCGGCGCCCGCCGAGCGGGCGGAAGAGTACACCCCGACCAAGGTTCCGAGGCCACCGCTGTCGATATAGGTTACTCCAGAAAGATTCAGCACCACTTGCCGCGTGGAGCCCAAGATGCGCTTAAGGTCGTCGCGGAGCGCGGTGGATTCGTCTCCGAACACGATGCGGCCAGTACATACGACGATCGTGACTCCGTCAGCTTGACGGGTTTCAATCTTGAGGGTCATCTCATCCTCCGAACATTTCGCGCCGAAGTGTGCCAGAAGCCTAACGCGTGTGGCACGGGAATGCAAGTCCGGCTGTAAGGCAATAGTGTTGTGAACGCGGGTCGGCAAATCGTGAGCGAGAAGAAGGAGCACGAACAGAAGCTTGCCATGTAAAGTTCAGCGAAGTTTCTGTTCGTAGTCCACAGGATCACTGAGATAAACAGATAGCAGCAGCAACAGCACCGCGGGCGGAATCGCCAGACTGGTCCAAAGCGGTACCATCCAGGCCTCTTGAACTGACTTCGCTGGTAAGAAAAGCGCAGCGACGGTCAGGACAATGGCGGCCAGCCAAGGCCAAGCGATCACCAAACCGGAAATCACCGCCGTAATGCGCGCGAGGCGGTTCTTGTTCCAAAGCAATTGCCAGTGCTGGACGACAAAGAAGACCGCGGGCAGTAAAAGTACCTGATTGTACGGCGCAGCTGTTGGAAGGATCAAGACCGTTGCGGCCAAAACAGGAACAAGTAGCAGACTGAATGAGGTTGCATCTGCGCGAAACTGCCGCATTCGCCAGCATGCGACTGCCAGCGCCAACAAGATCAGGACGGCCAGAGCCCTTCCCCACCACGGCGAAAGCAGCACTTCCAGAACCGACTGACCTGCACCGGTATATTGCCGATAGGCAGCCACCGCACCGCGAAAGCGCCCGATCCAACCCGGCAACAAGTATTCGGATGCCGCCAAGAAAAATGCCATGGTCAAACCAAATCCCCACACGAAGTTTTGGCGCTTTTGCCAGTTACTAAACACCCAGAGAAGAACCCATCCTGCAACCGGCAACACCAACTGAGGCTTGATCGTGGCCAATGCCAGCAGAACGCCTGCCATTAGAAGATGATCTGCGGCAAGCAGCGCGGCAGATCCGGCAATCAGAGCGCCCACCAGCAGGCTCAACTGCTGCAGCTTTATTCCCTGCAGCACGGGAAAACTTCCCATGGCAAGCACCATTAGAGTTGCCATCGTGGTTAAAGGAGGGCGCCAGCGCAACGGGCGCAGCCAGAGAAATACTGTTGCTACCGTCAGAACCACCAGAAACCAACGAAAGCCGGCCTGTACAGTATCGAAGGGCAAAAATATGGTCGGGGCGAGCAGAAACGTCACGTACACCGGATAGGCAAAACCCTCTTGATCTTTCGGATCGTTCGGGCGCTTGGGATCCAACGGGCGACCGTAGTATCCAATTTGAATCTCACGAGTAATTTCGACGTTGTAAGGATCGCGGTGATGCAGCAGCAGTTCGCGCGCGCCCAACCAGCGGGGATAGAGGTCGGAGAGATTCCCGCGCGGCGTGGCATGCAGCGCGGCATCCGCCATCTGATGTCCAATGAGCACGTATTGCACGTAGAACCACATGCTGCCCGCTAAGAGCAGTGCTAAGAGTAAGCGAAGTTTGGGTTTCCCCAGCAAGATTCAGCCGCGTCACTTTCTCGTCGTTGCCGGTCGGCCTGCATGAAACGGGTAAAGATTGCGAATTCGCAGTGAAATCTGCCCGGCAATTCCAAACATCCCCAGCAGGACCGCCCAGCCCACGAGGGCCAACCGATTAGCGCGCATCAACAAGAACAGTTGCAAGGGCGAGAAGAACAGAACCGCGGCCGCAAAAATCATCAATCCAGCGGGCCATCCGCGAGCCTTGCCCTCGCCGCGCAGTTCATTTGCGAGCAGCAACACGGGGAGCATCAGGATGCTCAAGTCGTAACCCAGGCTGTGATAGCTGACCAGCACGGTGGCAACAGCGGCCAGTGAGAACTTTAAATCGTCCAGACCCCTATTGCCATTGCCACGGCTGAGCCAGGCGGCAAAAAGAAAGATTACACCAGAGATCACCAGGACGACGGCCTTGTAGTCAGGCGCACTATCCAAAATGAGATAAAGAAGACCGCGCAAGTTGGGCATATCTGAGGGCACGATGGCACTCCGGGACATGGTGTCCTCCAATTGAAGGACGTGCTGCGGGTAAGACGTGATTCCTTTCCAACCTACGATCGCGACAGAAACTACTGCCAGGAGCGCAGCCGCCAGCAAGAATCCGTACAACACTTTTTTTCTCCCCTGGGCGAACAACAGCAGGACGAACGGCAGAACAAGATGGAACTTGAATAGCCCAAGGGCTAGGCAGCATCCGGCGCGGGCATCCTGGTTCCTCTTCAGACATACAAAACCCAGGGTATAAAGTAACAACAGCAGGATTGAATCCTGCCCTTGCAGCAAGGTAAAGAAAATCGGGAAAAACGCCAGACTGGCGAGCATCCAAAATGCCCAGGAAAACTTCTGAAGCCGGACCAGGTACGGTCGCAGCAGGAAAGGCAAGACACCCAGCATCCCCAGGTTCACCAGATCCCAAACAAGAAAGGCTCCGCGATAGGAGAGGTAGGTTAAGGGGACAAAGAACAGTGCCTCAAACGGTGGATGGTTATATGGCAACGACCCGGTGCGAAGGGCCGGTGCAAATTCTCTCTTTACCCTCAACTGGGTAGCTTCCTCGTACAAGTGGTGTCCCAAACCTTCACGTACGATGGTTCCCGCGCAGTAGTAGATCGTGAAGTCTGGATATCCTTTCCAGACTAGGTCTCGCGCGTTCCAGAAGACAGAGATGTGGATCAACAGCACAGCGGCCAAGTACAAGGTAGCAGCGAACTTCCATTTGGAGGGTTTCATGCGCCAGCGTGTCGCGAACCAGATGAAGCAACCCCAGGCCCGCTCAAAAAAGCCAGGCGATTCTACACTGCCCGGGCACCGGGCACGATATCATCCTCGCATCGGTGAAGCAGTTTCTCCAAACCCGCCGCCTGTTTGTGATTGTCCTTGCGCTCGGCCTGTTCACGATGGCCGCGCGCGGCGCGACTGATCCCGATCTATGGTGGCATCTGCGAACTGGGCAGCTGATGGTTGCAACCCACCAGGTGTTTCACACCGATCCCTACTCATTCACCCGTTTTGGGCAGCCCTGGATGGACCAGGAATGGTTATCCCAAGTTTTTATCTTCGGTTTGTATCGAACGGCGGGTTGGGGTGGACTGATTGTGGCGTTCGGCGCCTTGATCGCAGTAGCTTTTCTGTTTGTATTCTCGCGTTGTCCGGGGCGGCCTTACGTGGCCGGATCGATCACCGTCTGGGGCGCCCTCGCATCTGCGCCCAGTTGGGGGGTACGACCGCAGATGTTTACTTTTCTGCTGGCCAGCGTGTTTCTCCTGCTCCTGGAGCGCTCGTATCAACGTCCGAATCTCTTATGGTGGACGCCGCCTGTGATGCTGCTTTGGGTCAACCTTCATGCCGGATACGCTTTGGGGATCGCGTTACTCATTTTGTTCATGGTCGGCGACTTGTTGGATCAGGCATTCGGTATCGAGGATGCCCCGCAACTCAGGGCACGTTTTGGCAAACTAGGCTTGGCCATTGCTGCCTGTGTAGCGGTAGTTCCGCTGAATCCCTATGGAGTCGGGATGTATGGGTATCCGCTGGAGACGCTCCGTTCGCGGGCTATGCAGAACTACATCGGGGAATGGGCTTCGCCTGACTTTCACCAGCACCAATACCTGCCTATGCTTCTCATGATGCTCGCTACGCTGGCGTTCCCCGTACTGTCACCCCGGCGTCTGCGCCCACGAGAACTTCTGCTGCTGGTAGTGACGACGTATGCGGCATTGCGTTCGGTACGGCATATCCCGATCTACGCCCTGATCGCAGTTCCCATTCTAAGCGCGACGGTGCAGGCCTGGCTGGAAGAACGCGGTGTGGCCCAGCGGCTGGGAGTGGGGCAAACCCATCAGAGTCGGACCAAGAACTGGGTCAACGCGGTTCTGCTGGCTAGCTTTCTCGCCTTTACCGTGGCGCGGCTACACTACGTGGTGCGAGGTCAAGCCATGACCGAACAGAAGAATTTTCCCGCCGCCACGGTCGCCTTTCTTTCTGCCCGACAACCGCCGAGCCCCATGCTGAACCATTACAACTGGGGTGGATATTTCATCTGGAAGCTGTACCCGGAATACCAGGTTTATATCGACGGTCGTGCCGACCTTTACGGCGATTCCTTCATGGACGATTTCGCGGCCGCTTACTACCTCAAGGGCAACTCCTGGCGAGAGCTTTTAGAGAGATGGTCCATACGGACCGTCGTTCTTCCACCGGACGCCCCGCTGGTCACCGCTCTTCAGGCTATGCCCGATTGGGAGCGGATCTATGCTGATGAGCAAGCCATCGTCTTGACGAGAACTCGGTGAGGATATGGCATTCTCGATTCCGCCTGTTCCGCCGGCGAAAAGCCGAGAGGGGAGGACAACGCCCGGTTGCTGGACCACAAAATGGGGATTTGGACGGCCAAAACCCTTTTTTTGACTGAAAGACACCCATTGTCTTAGTAACTATGGTTACCACAAGAAGCATAAATCCAGGCAAAGTGTGCAAGAAATTTCGCTCGAACCAGTATGCCTCGGGTTATCATTGGCGAGGGAGGGGACGTCAGCCCCTTCGCCTTTCGCAAGCTATTGATTCGACAAAGAAACAACTGTGGCCACCGTGCAAGCGCAGGAGGACCAGAGTTGACAACGGCAGGCGCCAGTGTCTGCGCCGGCGCGTGATTCGAGGGAGGTAACAAATGGAAAACGTCTTTCGTAGGTTATGGCGGGAGGACGAGGCCCAGGATATTGCGGAATACGCGGTCATGCTGGCCGTGATCCTGGTGATCGTAGTTGGTACGATCCGCCTTATTGGCAGCAACGCAAACACGGTCTTCTCTTCCGTGGCCAGCTCGATCGGGCAGTAGGGGTGCGTATTGCCGGCGAGTTTCTTGTTCGCCAATGGGCTAAGACTGAGAAACTCGGCTATGCTTGCACCCAGCTTTCGATGACTGTCGCTGATCAGCAATGATGAGATCGCAAGAAGGATTGCGCGGTCTCTCCGGGCGGTTGCCATCAGCCGGCTTCCGCTGGTGTTTCACCGCTCGACCAGCTTAGAACGCAGTGAGCGAGTTTTGCTTCCTGAGGAGTAGTGATGAATCGCAATCGGCTTTTGCTAATCGGATTTGTCGCTCTGGCATTGGGCGCGTTCGTGAGCTTTGTTGTCTACCGCAATCTGCAGTCGAGAACGGGACCGACTGCTGCCCTCGGGGAAGAGGTGGTCGTGGCGGCGGCAGACTTGCAAGTCGGGACAAGAGTCGAGGATAAGGACATAAGGCTGGTGCGTTTCCCGGCTGGGGATCTGCCTGCCGGTTGCTTCCATCTGAAAACGAAAGTGGTGGGGCGAGGCGTGGTGCTGCCGATTGCCAAAGGGGAATTTATTCTTCCCAGCAAGCTGGCGGGCGAAAATGCAGGGTTCGGTTTGCCGGCACTGATCCCACCTGGAATGCGCGCGGTGTCAGTGCGGGTCAATGACACGACGGCGGTTTCGGGTTTCGTGCTGCCGGGAACGCGTGTGGACGTGCTGCTGACCGGAAATCCCCAAGGCTCGAACGAGCCGCAAACCACGACGGTGTTGGAGAATGTGGCGGTCATCGCCACCGGGCAGAAGTTGGAACGCAATTCCGCGGGTGAACCGCAGAGCGCCCCGGTGGTCACACTGCTGTTGTCGCCGGATGATGCGGAGAGGCTCACTCTGGCCAGTTCCCAGGGCCATATTCAACTGGTCCTGCGCAACCCACTGGACACCGCGCAAACCATGGTGGCCGCGGTTCGATCCGACTCACTGTATAAGAACGTACCCGCAGCGGCGCCGCCCCCGGCGGCCCCGCGGCCCAGACCTAAGCGCATCGCCGTCGAGGTTCCGGCGGCGCCTGCTACTTATACGGTGGAGATCTACAAGGGAGACAAGCGGGAAGAAGACAAGTTCTGAGCACAAGTCAAGTTTCGAGGTCACAAAACATGTTCATCTGCTCCCGTAGGGGAGAGAACCGAGAAATGCCCAGGTTGACGGCGGTAGTTTGGTGCGTTCTGCTGCTTTGCGCTGCTGTGGCGGCCCAGACCCAGGAACCCGGCGCTACTCCGGCTGTCCCGGCCACCCAGGCGGTGCCGGAGCAAGCTGCGCCTGGCTTGCAGCAGGCGGCACCTCCGACCGCACCCGATCAAACCCAGCCGCAGGGGCCCGGCGCCAGTGCGCAAGCCCCAGGCGCTGAATCGCCCGGCTCTGCCCCGCTGCGTGTGATGGTTGGCAAGTCAATACTGATCAACACCACCGAGCGGATTCGGAGAGTTTCGGTCACCGATCCGGGCGTAGCCGATCCTATTGTGGTCGGGCCCACCCAGATTCTGGTGCATGGCCGGTCCGCCGGCGAAGTCTCCCTGCTCATCTGGGATGAACTGGAACGCTCACGCAGCTTCGACCTGCGCGTGGATGTGGACGTCAGCGCCGCGGCTGAGGAAGAAAAAAGTGTATTCCCGGACGAACGCATTACGGTCACTCCTTCCCGTTCCGCGATAGTGCTTTCCGGGCACGTTTCGACCGAGGACATCGCCAAGCGCGCCGGCATGATCGCCGAAGCGTACTCCAAGAATGTAGTGAACGTGCTCACCTTTGGCCCCGTGGGCGCGCAGGAGGTTCTGCTGGAAGTGAAATTCGCTGAGGTTGACCGCACGGCCGTGTTACAACTCGGCGCCAACTTCTTCACTCCAGGCACGGGCAATACCACTGGCACCCTGACTACGGGACAGTATGGCGGGTTTTCCATCTCTACCAGTTCCGCCAGCACCAGCACTGCCGGCGGCACCACCACCACATCCACCTCCAGCACGCCGCCCACGATCAACCTTACCAACGCGTTGAACCTTTTCCTGTTCCGCAGCGACATCAATTTTGGCGCGGTCGTGGAGGCGCTGCAGGCGAAGAACCTGTTGCAGATTCTGGCAGAGCCGAACCTGATTGCAGTCAATGGCAAGGAGGCCAGCTTCCTGGCCGGCGGCGAGTTCCCTTTTCCTGTCGTTCAGCCAGGGCAAGGTTTTACTGCCGTCAGCATCTCGTTCAAGCAGTTCGGAGTAAAGCTGAATTTCACGCCCGTGATCATGCCAAATGGGAACATTCACTTGCGCGTGGTGCCGGAAGTGAGCCAACTGGACTTCGCCAACGGGCTGACCATTTCCGGCTTTAGTGTTCCAGCTTTGAGCACGCGGCGGGCCGACACCGAATTTGAGCTGCAAGACGGTCAAAGCTTCGTGATTGCCGGACTCATCGATAATCGCATGACGGAGATCTACAATAAAGTGCCTGGGCTCGGGGATATTCCGATCCTGGGTAATCTGTTCCGCAGCAAGAATATGCAAAAGAGCAAGTCGGAACTGATGGTTTTGTGCACGGTGCACCGCATCTCCCCAAGTGCGCAAAACCCGGCGCTGCCCAATTATCCGCAGCCCTTTTTGGACAAGGACAAATTTGATGGATCAAAGAAGCCTCCGGGTAGCGGCAAATGAGGGTTGGGGTACAGCCGGCTTTTGCCCAGGCCGTTTCGGCTCGATTAGTCTTTAATGGTTGGGTTTCGCAATTGTGAGGTTTTCTGCACAGGACGTAGCAGCTCATGCCCGAACTTCTGGTTGTAATCATCGCCGGGGATAGCGAACAGCGCGCCGTTTTGCAGGTGCTGGTGGATGGCACTAGCGTGGCCCGGGCCGTGCACACTTGCGCCACCTTTCCCATCGCTGCCACCGATCCGGTCATGCGCCGCGTCCAGAGCGCTAATCCCGACGTAGTCCTGGTGGACATACCCGCCGACAACGCGACTTTGGCTTTGCGGGCGATTGAGCTTTTGCATCAGGAGTTGCCGGATCCAGCGCTCTTTGCCGTGGGCAGCATCGCGCAACCGCAGGTAATCGTGGGCGCTATGCGCTGCGGGGCACGCGAGTTTATCGAGCGGCCGACGACCACCACAGATCTTCTCGAAGCCTTCGTCCGCCTGACCGCGGCTCAGCGTAAAGGGCGACGGGAGGAATCCCGCGGCAAGATTTTTACCGTGGTCAACGCCAAAGGGGGCGGGGGCGCGACCACGATCGCGGTCAATCTCGCGCTGGCCTTGCAGTCCGCCCATGGGAATGTTGCCTTGGTGGACATCGCTCCGCTGGGGCATGCGGCACTGCACATGAACTTGAAGCCGGTATTCAGCGTGACGGATGCAATCCGCAACCTGCACCGTCTGGACGGTTCTCTGCTCGAGAGTTTCACAACCCGGCACAGCGGAGGACTGCAGTTGCTCGCCGGTCCCAACGCTCCGGTTGTCGTCGAGCCTTCGACGGCGGAGTTTGCCAGGTTGTTCGATATGCTGGTCAGCCATTTCCGTTACGTAGTGGTGGATGCTTCCTCACGTCTGGATCCAACCACGCGTCTGGTCTGCAACTTATCGCAAACCGTGTTGATGGTGGCGCACACCGACGTAGCTTCGTTGTGGAGTGCGGCTCGGGTTCAGCAGTATTTAGGGGAGACGGGCGGACGCGAGAAAGTGCAGTTAGTGCTGAATCGCTTTCGCAAGACGCCGGGCTTCAGCAAAACCGATGCCGAGGCTGCGGCCGGCGTCAAGCTGTTGTGGATGATCCCGAATCAGTATTTCGCAGTCTCGACGGCGATTGACCGCGGGATACCAGTTATGCAGCAGAATCACACCGACATTGCACGCTCCTTTGCCGGGCTGGCGGCCCGCTTGACCGAAAACGAATTGGACGTGAAGCGCAAGGCCTGGTCTTTATTTAAGACCGTATAGGAAGTAACGGAGTTCAGGCAGACCCATGGCGAATTTGCAGACCTTCGAGAGAGCCGAATACCAGCAGGTTAAAGCGGATCTCCACCGTAAGATTCTTGACCGGCTGGACCTCGAGAAATTGGGGCGCTCGCCGGGTGACGCCGCCCGCGACGAAGTTCTGGTCCTGATCCGCAATACCGTGAACAGCGAGGCGGTGCCCCTCAGCTTTGCTGAGCGCGAACGTCTGTCGCGCGAGATTCTCGACGAAATCTTCGGCCTCGGGCCGCTGGAACCGCTCCTCAAGGATCCGACCGTTTCCGACATTCTGGTGAACCGTTTCGACAAGGTGTATGTTGAACGCGCCGGCAAGATTGAGCCCACCGGCTTGAGCTTCAAAGACGATCAGCACCTGATGCAGATCATCGACCGGATCGTATCTCGTGTCGGCCGGCGTGTGGACGAATCGTCTCCCATGGTGGATGCGCGCTTGGCGGACGGTTCGCGTGTGAACGCAATCATCCCCCCGCTGGCGATTGATGGGCCGTGTCTATCCATCCGGCGTTTCGGCCGCGATCCCGTCACCGCTCGTAACATGATCGAAAACAAGACTCTGACGGAGCCCATGCTGGAACTGCTTTCCGCCATGGTCAAAGGGCGGCTCAATCTCCTGATTTCTGGAGGAACGGGCGCCGGCAAGACCACGCTGCTGAATGTGCTTTCGGGTTACATTCCGAATTCTGAACGCGTGGTCACGATCGAGGACGCAGCCGAACTGCAGATGAAACAGGAGCACGTGGTGCGCCTCGAAACCCGGCCGCCCAACATTGAAGGCAAAGGCGCAGTGCGGCAACGGCAGCTCGTCATTAACAGTTTGCGTATGCGTCCCGACCGCATTGTGGTGGGCGAGGTGCGCGGCGAAGAAGCCTTCGACATGTTACAGGCCATGAACACCGGCCACGAGGGTTCCCTGACCACGGTGCACGCCAATGCAAACCGTGACGCCTTGGCCCGCTTGGAAAGTATGGTTTCCATGGCTAACCTCAATTTGCCTGAGCATGCCATGCGGGCACAAATCGCTGCCGCCATTCATGCCATCGTGCAGATCGCGCGTCTGTCCGACGGAACCCGCAAGGTAATTTCGGTTTCCGAAGTCACGGGCATGGAAGGCGACGTTATTTCTCTGCAGGATATTTTTGTATTCGAGCGGCTTGGGATTGATGAGAGCGGAAAGGTCAGGGGTCTTTTTAAAGCGACTGGGATTCGGCCCAAATTTGCTGATCGGCTGGCCACTGCCGGTTTGCGGTTGCGGCCTGCGCTGTTTGATTCTCAAATGGAGGTTTAGAGAACTCTGACGGAGTTCCGGATTAAAACATCATGCTAGCGATTATCGCCATCCTGGTTTTCGTGGTCGTTGCGTTGGGCGTGTTTGCGGTCGGTTCTTTGCTGGACCAGCGCAGCGCCCAGGCCCGGCTGTTACGCGAGCGTCTGGCAACCGTGGAGAAGGCGGCGGAACAGGGCCCCGACGAAGAACTTGCCTTGGTGCGCGACGAGATGCTGAGTGAGATTCCAGCGCTGGACAATCTGCTGCGCCGATCCACGCGGATTTCCAACCTGCAGATTCTGCTCGAGCAGGCAAACCTGAAAATGCGGGCAGGAAATATCTTGTTCCTGTGCCTGTTCAGCTCCCTGGCCATGGGCGGACTGGGGCTGCTGATGGCTGGTTCTCTGCCCCAGAATCAGGCTCTACTGTTCGCCTTCACCGGCATCGTGCTAGGGGGAATTCTTCCCTACTCCTATGCTTCGTATCGCAGGACCAAGCGATTCCGGAAGTTTGAGGAATTGTTTCCCGAGGCCATTGATACCTTGGCCAGAGCGGTGCGCGCCGGACACGCTTTTACCACAGCACTGGAGTTGATTGCCAACGAGATCTCCGAGCCGGTGGCCTCGGAGTTCCGCAAGCTGTTTGAAGAGCAGAAGTTCGGCCTGCCGGTCCGGGATGCGCTGATGAACCTCACCGAGCGGATGCCGCTGGTGGACGTCAAGTTCTTTGTTACGGCGGTGATGTTGCAGCGCGAAACCGGGGGCAATTTGGCCGAAATTCTCGATAACCTCTCTTATGTGATCCGGGAACGATTCAAGATCATGCGGCAGGTGCGGGTTTACACGGCGCAGGGACGGCTGACTATGATGCTTTTGATGGGCCTCCCCCCCCTCATTGTGATCGCCATGCTGATGATGAACCCCATGTTCGTTCGACCGTTGTTCGCCGACCCCATTGGCCATACCCTGGTCGTGGCGGGTATTGTGCTGCAAACCGTAGGTTATTTTGTGATTCGCAAGATCATTCAGATTCAGGTCTAAGACATGGCGCTGGCATTGACCATAGTCGTGTTCCTTACTATTGTCCTGGCGATATTTTCGTTTGGGGCAGCGGCCTATGCGCCATCTTCTGTGCTGGGCGCGCGCTTGCGGGCACTGGGCTGGCAGCGGGCCAAGCCGCAGGAAAAGCCGGCGCTCAAAGAGCGACTCGAGCAAGCCCTCGATCCTTTCAGCAAGGCGATTCCGTTATCGCCGAGTGAGGTCTCGCGGACGCGGCGTTGGTTGATCCAGGCGGGCTATCGCGAGCCTCGCCACTTGACCGTGTACGTCGGCAGCCGTTTGGCGACCGCGCTATTGGGGTTTGCGCTGGTCATTCTGGTGAGTGGGTTCAACTCGCCCCTGCTTATGGTGGGGGTGGGAGGTTTCGGTTTCTTTTTGCCCCGCTTTGTGCTGAAGCGACTGATCCGAGCTCGCCAGATGCGGATCACGCTGGGGCTCCCGGACGCGCTGGATCTTACCGTGATCTGCGTCGAAGCCGGGCTAGCGCTGGATCAGGCCATGATGCGCGTGGGCCAGGACCTGCATCACGCCCATCCGGAACTGAGTGACGAGTTCCACCTGGTAAACTTGGAGATGCGGGCCGGCAAGCCCAGAGCGGAAGCCTTGCGCAACCTGGTGGAGCGCACAGGAGTTGACGATATCCGCTCCCTGGTGGGAACATTGATTCAGACAGACCGCTTCGGTACCAGTGTGGCCCAGGCTTTGCGCGTGCACTCGGACTCGTTGCGCACCGAGCGCCGGCAAAGAGCCGAAGAGCAAGCCGCCAAGACAACGATTAAAATGGTGATCCCCCTCGTATTATTTGTCCTCCCCTCGATCATGTTTGTCACCCTCGGGCCGGCCGTGATCCAGTTGATCCGGACGCTGATGCCAGAGATGGGAAAGTGAAAACGCCTTAGGTCAAGAATTGAATCCAGGAGTTGTGATGTCGGTAACGAGTCCCAAAGGATATGCGTTCAATCGAACGCGCCACGCCTATCTGGCCACTCGTTTGTCGGTCGCCGGAACCCACTGGTCACGCCTGCGCGGACTAATCGGCATGAATGCGGAGAAGTTTTCCGTCGGCAACGGCCTTTGGATTGTCCCCTGCCACGGCGTACATACGCTGGCCATGAACTTCCCGATTGACGTCATTTATCTGGACGCGAATAAGTTAGTAGTACATATGGAACAAAATCTGAAACCGTGGCGAATGGCGCGCGTGAGCATGCGGGCGGCCTCGGTTCTCGAATTGCCGGGCAACACGCTTGAGCCGAGCGGAACTGTGATCGGGGATGAAATTGAGATTGCTTTCGGCCAGGCGCGGGAGACCGGTTCGGCATGAACGACGCGCCCAAGCTGCTGGTCGAATGGTCGTCACCGTGGCAGGAATTTCGCACGGCCATCCGGCCTGCGCTGGAACGCTCTCTTGAGCCCTTGGGCGGAGAAGCCCCGGTCGGGCTATTTCCTTACCGGCAAATGCTCGCCTCCTGGGTGCTCGAGGTTGCACTGTTGGTGCTTGCGATCGTCCTGCCAGCCAAGTTGGCCGGCCTGGGGCCCTACCAGCCGCCGCCTTTGCCGAAATACGACGTCATTTATTTCTCTGGTGACGAACTGCCCCAAGTCGAGGACGCAGGCGGAGCACGGGCCGGGCGCTCGGGGCGCGCCGGCGGGCACCAGGCTCATCACCGCACTCAGACCATTCGTGTGGCGCGCGGGGATTCATTGCGGGAAAAGGTGGTGGATGCTCCCAAGCTGAACTTGCCGCAGTCGGATTCGGCAGTTGCCAATCTGCTGGCCTACAAGCCAATTCCTGGCCCCGCACCCTTGGAAGGTCTGAAATCTTCTCAGCGGGCTCCAGCCATGGCAGAGGCGGTAGTGCCTCCAACACCGGAGGTTCAACGCGACAAGATGCGGGCCGCGCTGGCAGCAAGCGCGAGCGTCGTTCCGCCCAGTCCTAGTGCTCCGCAAAGCGATTTTACTTCGATCCGCGTGCCAGGTTCGGAAGCTGTGGCCGTAGTTCCGCCGCCAGTCTCTGCCCCAGAGCAGGTCACTAACTTACACCCCAAACTTACGTTGCCTCCGCCCAGCGTGATCGCGCCGCCTCCAACAGAAATAGCGCGGGACATCAGGTCCATGGGACCGGGGTTCGGCGCGGGCGAGTTGCAGAAGCAGGTGATCCCGCCGCCGGTTCAGGTGGGCAACACTTCGACCGAGCACCGCGCATTTGGCGGCGCAGGCAATGCCGCCGTAGTACCGCCTCCGGTGCAGTTGAACGGTGCTTCGACCGGAAACCGTGTAGTGGCCGGCTTAAATAATCCCAACGTCGTGCCTCCTCCAGCTCAGGTGGGTGGTGGTTCGCTACGTCATCAGCAGGTTGCGGGTTTGGGCGGTGGCGGCACGGCCGTGGTTCCACCGCCGCCGACAATTTCCTCGGGCAGCTCGCTTTCTGGCATGGGGAGCGGCAACCGCGGCACGGGACTGGGCGGTCCAGGAGACGCCGGCGCAGTGGCTGCGCCACCGGCCAACGGCGGTGGTAGCGGAGGCGGAACGGGGATTGTGGTTTCCAGCCAGCCGGGATCGAAGGTCGGCGTCCCGGGAAACGGTGGCGCGGGATCGCTGGCGATGTCCCCATCTGGCGGAGCCAAGCCGGGATTGGGTGGATCGGGCGGCGGATCCGGTATCGGACGCGGCGAGGGAGCGGGAAGCGGACTTTCCGGCGAAGGCCCCGGCGCTGCAAAGGACGGCACGGGCCGCGGATCGGACGCCATGGCGGCGGGTGGAATTTCGCCTTATCCTGGCGCTGGGGGCGCTGGTAACGGAACTGCCGGCAAACCGCCCATGCCCGGAGTCTCCGTGCGCGGCGGCAGCAATACGATTACTCTGCCGAGTTTTGCTGCAAATGGAAGCCAACCCACGGACCCCAGGCGCTCGTCCACTGCTAACAAGCGTGGCGGGCCAGACATCACCATCGTCGCGTCTTCGCGCTCCGGGGGCGCGTTCAACTTCTACGGCCAGCTCAAGGGCGACAAAGTCTACACCATTTACCTCGAGACCGCACTTGGCACCGCGGTCATGCAGTACGCTGACCCCACATCGGCGGAGCACCCGTACGGGCAAGATTTGACTGCCCCTCAGCAGCTCCGCACTGATTTACCCGCCGGTCTGCCGCGCGCGAGGCTGGTAATTGCGTGCATTCTTACTCCTTCCGGATTGCTGCGCGATCCCCGAGTGCTCGATCCCGGTCCCGCCGTGATGACCAGCAAGGTCCTGGCAGCGTTGTCCAGATGGAAATTCCGTCCAGCATTTCGCGGGGACCAACCGGTTGAGGTCAACGTGTTTCTCGGGTTCAACATCGACACCAACTGAGTTCTCACCCCGTCACGAGATCCGGAGCTTTTCTTTCATCGGAGTTTCACACGCGCCCGGCGGTCCCCCTACTTCGTCAATCTGCGAAAGAGAACGGCAGTCGTGTCTTCATGCACGACAATCCACTGCGGGGTTTGTTTCAGGATCGTGCCCAGCGACGAGTTCTCCTGCACTAATATCCAGTCCACGTGCTGTTCGTCCAGCAGCTTGCTCCAGTCGGGCTGGACGAACACGATCTTCAAGTAATCCTTGAAGAAGTCATCGCCATACAAATCATGGCGATCATCTACGAACACCTTATTTTGAGGGTAGAGGCGGTAGATCAAGTATCCGCCCCAAAGGTCGGGGCAAAAGATGGGCTCGCGGATTTCGCGGTCGGCAATCACTTGCGCGGCCTCTACCGGAAACCGCTTTTCGTCGAAATATGCATTGATGAACTGGGCCGAGCCCAGCTTGCCTCCATGCATACAGGCCCACAGACCCAGAACAAAAACCAGCACCAGCCAGTGATGGCTGCGTAGATGCAGTTCCAGATTTTGCATCCGTGAGCCGAAGGAGTGCAGGCGAGAGAATACCGAGCGCAGCCACGAAGCAGTGGGAGAGCTTTCGCCGGCCTCGGCGATGGTCTGCGAAAGCAGCGGCGCAACCATCAGCGTTAGCAGTAGCGAAGACACGGGAAGGTTGCGCGTAGCGTAAAGACCGCTGTAAGCCGCGAAGAGAATCACCAGCAACTGGATGGGCTGGGGCTTCCGGCGCGCGCTGGCTAACGCCACAATCGTCACCAGCAACAGGATCGCGAAACACTGCTGTGCTGCACCGTGAAAATCCGGCGTGCGGAACTCGCTGATGCGATCCATCAGAAACCGGTCCGACAGATACCGGTAGACGTGCAGGTGCAGCATATATCCGTAAGGGTTGATGAAGCTCGCAAGCAGCGAAAGCGCCGCGACCACGTTCACCCGCTTCAGCCATGTTCCAACTGCTTCGCGCTGCTCCTTGTGAGCGAAGTACTGAATGACTCCACCAATGAAGTACACCGCCAACAACAGGAAGCCCAGCAGGAATCCGCCGTGCAGGTTGACCCAGAGCAGCATCAAAGCGGGCAACCAAAACAGCCGGCGGTTCTTCTCGGGGCTGGGCGCAGTGGCGGAGGATTCGAGCAGTTCGAACCAGATCACCGCAAAAAGCCAGCTCACAACATGCGGTCGCGCCAGAAAGTGGACCGCAGACGAGGCCAAGGCCAAGATCAGGAGGAAAAGTGTGACCGGCAGACTTCCGCCCCGCCGAATCGTGAGGTAGAACGTCAACACAAACGTGGCGGCAATGATGGCCGCCGTGTAGAACACGACACCGTTCAGCCCGAGCGCCTGATGAATGGCCGCGATCAGCAGGTCGTACAGCCATTCCCAGGCATACCAGGGATGCCCGCTCATGGTCGCGGAGAACGAATCAACGCGTGGGATCGCGTGCGTGTGCAACATCTGCTGCCCGTTCCGGATGTGCCACCCCGTATCGCCATCGCGCAGCAGAAGCCGTCCCAGCGCTCCGCAACTCAGGCCCAACAACAGCGTGATAAAGAGTAAGTCGGCAACCGATGGTATTAAGAGGTGAAACCAATACACATTAGGGGTAGTCGAATTTGGGTGTGGTGCGGCGCGTGCTTCCTGCGCTCCAGACTGAGGCGTCTTATCGGGATGCGGCCGTTCCTGCGTAGGTTTCGAATGCAAATGATCTGCTCGCGCCAACCTCGCCATGTTATCCGATCAGGCGAACCGCCACGAGTGGCTTGACTGATTTCCCCGCAAGAGTTGCTTATGGATGGTACTGAAGAAAACCGATTCCCACCCGCATGTGATGCAACCAACGGTCCGGAAGGCTGGCGGCAATGATCAGCCCCAGCGCGGCGTGAACCAGCCCCAGAGGATAGAGGTTGCGATAGCGCCGAAACATTTCGCAGAAGAACACGCCGCCGATGAAACTCATCACGGTCAATGCGGGGCTGGGAATATGAGCCGAGGCAAATAGAAGGGTTGCAGCCAACACGGCTCGCCGGCCGCCAAGAAGCGATTCCAGACGGACATAGAAGAACGACTGCAGTATGAACTGCTGCTGCAACGCCCAGACCGCATATTGCCAGGCCCTGCTCCACGGCACGGGATGGTTTGGCCCGAGATTCGCAATTACTGCACCAGCCACGCCGATCACAACTACCAGGAGCAGCCCGGCACCAAGTATTACGACGGCTCCGTCGGCAGGATGAGTCAGCCCCAATTCGCGAGCCGAATAACTTCCTCGCACCGTGAACCACAGGATGAAGAATGCAGCGAAGAGGTTTACGACAGCGTTGAAGCGGCCCTGCGGCGTCCACACTGCCACCATGATCAATGCGTAGACCAGCCCAACCGGGAGCCAGTTCGCCGGATCAGAAACAGGCGAGCGGACCGGGTGGTTTGGGTTCAGAGTTTGCGCCGAAATCAGCTGGCTATTGCGCGGAATCCGAGGAACAAAACTTTTCGACTCGGCGGGCATGGCAAGAATCCAATAGCATGTAAAAGACAACTGGGCTTGGACCCGCACACCAGAATATCAGGTGCTGGCTTCGATAACTCAAGCGCATGGCAAGCAAATCCATACCGCGAGTGGTGATTGTCGGAGGAGGTTTCGGGGGCCTGAATGCGGCTCGCCGGCTGGCGCATTCTCCGGTTCGGATCACGTTGATCGACCGCAAGAACCACCATACTTTCCAACCGCTGCTTTACCAGGTGGCGACAGCAGGGCTGTCTCCCGGAGAAATCGCTGCGGCCATCCGCTGGATCGTTCGTGGCCAGCGCAACATTGAAGTTTTGCTCGGAGAGGTGACGGATATCGACCTGGAGCGGCGGTTGGTCAAGCTCCCCGATCTTGAAATTCCCTATGACTATTTGATCGTTGCAGCGGGCGCCAGCCACGCCTACTTCGGTCACGACGAATGGGAGCCGCTGGCTCCAGGCTTGAAAACGATTGAGGACGCGCTGGAAATCCGTCGCCGGGTTCTGCTCGCGTTCGAACTGGCCGAGCGCCAAGCCGCAAGTGGCGGGGGGCAAGCTCAGTTGAATTTCGTGATCGTCGGTGGGGGGCCGACGGGAGTGGAATTGGCGGGGACGCTGGCTGAGATCTCGCGCAAGGCCTTGGCCAGTGAATTCCTTTCGATCGATCCTAAGCGCACGCGCATCATCCTGTTGGAAGGCGGTCCGCGCATTCTGCCCACGTATCCGGAAGATCTCTCACGGAGCGCTGAAGAACAACTGCGCGGATTGGGAGTCGAGGTGCATACTTCGGCGATGGTCACTGGCGTCGAAGCCGGCCTTGTGCGCATGGGCGGGACAAAGCTGCCTGCGGCCGTAATTCTCTGGGCTGCAGGAGTCGCCGCTTCGCCTCTCGGCAAGAAGTTAGGAGCGCCAGTCGACCGCGCCGGAAGGGTGCTGGTGAATCCTGATTTGAGCATTCCGGGTCATCCTGAGATCTTCGTGATTGGCGACCTGGCAGCCTTGAAAAACAAAGATGGCAGAATGCTGCCGGGAGTGGCGCCGGTCGCGATGCAGCAAGGAACGGCAACGGCAAAGAACATTGAACGCGATTTGCGCGGCGAGCCACGGCAGAGTTTTCATTACCTGGACAAAGGAAGTCTTGCGACGATCGGCCGGGCCGCTGCGGTAGCGCAATTTGGCAAGATTCACATTTCCGGCTTCATCGCCTGGCTGTCGTGGCTCTTCATCCACATCTTTTTCCTGATTGGATTCCGCAACCGGATTATCGTGTTCATTCAGTGGGCGTGGTCGTACTTCACCTATGAGCGTGGCGCCCGCTTGATCACGGGGGATCAACGGCTGCCGGGCTGGGAGGAGTTACGGCGAGAGACGACCAACGAACGGATAAGCGCTTGAACTGTGAAGGATGTCGACTGCCTGGGCGCGGCAGAAGAGGAGAGCCCGCTAGAGCCTTTCGACTGACAGGCGATGGGGGATGTGCCGCTATAATCTACTTGCCTTGAAATTTCTTCGGCTCAGTGCAGTTTTGCCTCTCGTGTTGCTGTTGTCAGCAGTCGCACGAGCCCAGGAGCCGACCACGGCGGGTCAGACCGTGCTGGTTGTCCCTTTTGATAACCAATCGAAGGCTCCGGGGATCGAGTGGATCGGCGACGCCTTTCCTGAGTTGCTGCAAGGACGCCTCGATTCTCCCACGCTGTACGTGTTGCCTCGCGAGGAGCGTCTGCGTGCTTATGACCGGCTGGGCATCCCGGTCGATCTTCACCCTTCGCGGGCAACGGTCTATAAGATCGCGGAACAGCTTGACGTGGATTACGTGGTCCTCGGCGCTTACCGCTTCGATGGGAGAGCCTTCACGACGACTGCGCAACTCCTGGATATGCGCCGCGAGCGCCTTCTGCCAGAAATGACGGAATCCGGACCCTTGATCGAACTCATTGACGTCCAGACCGCGCTCGCCTGGGACGTGTTGCATACCCTTCGCCCGGATTTTTCCACGACTCGGCAAGCGTATCTCGCGGCGGTGCCTCCGATCCGGTTGGACGCATTCGAGAACTACATCCGCGGAATCATTGCGCCAACCGCGGAAGAGCAGATCGGGCACTTTCGCGAAGCGGTGCGTCTCGACCCGGCATACTGCGAAGCGCTCCTGCAACTGGGCAAGACTTACTATGGGGAACGTCAATATGGGCAGGCGGCCACATGGCTGGCGCGCTTCCCGCAAGACAGCCCGCTGGCGGGAGAAGCTAACTTCTATCTCGGCTTGGCGGCGTATTCCGAGGGAAACTTTTCCCGGGCCGAGTCGGCGTTCGCCTTCGTCGCCGCGCGGCTGCCGTTGGCCGAGGTGTACAACAATCTGGGAGTGGTCAAGGCTCGCCGGGACAGGAGAAGTGCCGCCGAATACTTTCGGAAGGCCAGCGACTCTGATCCCAACGATCCGGATTATCACTTCAACCTCAGTTTGCAACTCTACCGCACGGGCGATGTTGCCGGTGCATCTCGCCAGCTGCGCGAAACTTTGTCGTTGCGGCCCGGCGATCTGGAAGCTAAATCTCTGCTTGACACAATCGCGGCCCAAGCCAGTGCCCGGGCCGAGCGAATGCCTGTGCCGGCTAGCGAGAAGATTCCGCTTGAACGCATGCAGGCAAACTATGACGAAAGTTCATTTCGCCAGCTTGCCCTGAAAATTGACGCTGTCGCGGAGTTGCGTCTGGCCAAGTCCGATCCCCGGACCCATGCACAGTTCCACAGTGATCGCGGCCACGAATTGCTCGCCCAAGGCTTCATTTCCGAAGCCGAACACGAATTTCGTGAGGCGATCACGCTTAACTCCGCGAACGCGGAGGCACACGCCGGGCTGGCGGCGGTGCTGGAGGCCGCGGATAAGGACCATGACGCCCGATCCGAAGCCGAGGAAGCATTGCGCCTCCGCCAGTTTGCCGAACCACTTCTTGTAATGGTGCGCCTCGATTTGAGAGACAATAGAACTGAGGCGGCCGCCCAGGACGTGGACCAAGCGTTACGCTTAGAGCCTTCCAATGCGGCCGCACAGGCGCTGCAACGCGCCGTCGCAGCCAAGCTGGCGCAGGAAGCGCAGCCGCTGCCAAAGCCATGAAACTGTTTTCCCCTTCGCGCAATCTTTACGGGATTTTGGCCGGCTTCCTCCTGTTCGCCGTTTCTTCCTCGGCTGATGTGCTGAAGATCGTAGTAGACGACGCCATCCATCCCATCACCAATGAGTACATTGGCCGCGCCATTGCAGAAGCCGAACGCAACAAGGATCAGGCTTTGCTGATCGAAATCAACACGCCCGGCGGCCTGCTCGAATCTACCCGCGACATCATCGAAAAAATCCTAGCCTCACCCGTACCGGTGATCATCTACGTTAGTCCCAGCGGCAGCCGCGCTGCCTCCGCCGGATTCTTTATTCTCGAAAGCGCGGACGTGGCGGCGATGGCCCCAGGCAGCAACACCGGAGCAGCTCATCCCGTCACTATTGGGGGCGGCAAGATGGACGACGTGATGAAGGAAAAGATGGAGAACGACTCCGCCGCCCTGATGCGGTCGGTGGTGGCGAAGCGCGGCCGAAATGTTGAGGTCGCGGAGAGCGCAGTGCGTCAGTCCAAGTCTTTCACCGATCAGGAAGCGCTTTCGCAAAAGCTGATTGACTACGTGGCCACCAGCGAAGAAGACCTGTTCAAGCAACTACAGGGCAAACCGCTGAAACGCTTCAACGGCCAGACCGTCACGTTGAATCTGGTCGGTGAACCGGTCCGGCCATTCGACATGACGCTTCGGCAACGTATCCTCGCTTATATGATGGACCCAAACATCGCGTTCATTCTGCTCGCGGTCGGTGCGCTCGCACTCTACGCCGAGTTCAACCACCCCGGCGCGGTCGTGCCTGGAACTGTCGGCGTCATTTTTATCCTTCTGGCTGTCTTTGCGCTGAATTTGCTTCCCACCCGGTTCGCTGCCGTAGTTCTGATTTTTGCTTCATTCATCCTGTTCGCGCTGGAGGCGAAGTTTGCGACTCACGGAGTCCTGGCGATCGGCGGCATTGTTACGCTCACGCTGGGTGGATTGTTGCTGGTGGACGCGCCCATCCCGGAGATGCGAGTTCATCTGCTGACAGCACTCGCGGTGAGCATTCCGCTGGGAATCATCACCGTCTTCCTGATGAGCATCGCGTTGAAAGCGCGGGCCAATAAGATCGTGACCGGAGCGCAAGGACTGGTCGGCGAAATCGGCTTGGCCCAAACCGCTCTGGCTCCGCAGGGCAAAGTCTTCATTCACGGGGAACTCTGGGACGCGATGTCCACTCAAAGCATAGTGCCCGGACAGCCTGTGGTGGTGAGGCAGGTAGAGGGACTGCAATTACGGGTGGATCCAGTGCCGGCCACGCAGAAGACGATGGCAACAACGACGTAACAAAGGCCGTAAACACCGGTCGGCTCGAATCGCTTCCTGCTAAGGCGTTTGGGTCACTTACCCGTGCCCTGCAGATGTACCTTCTGCGGGCTTCCCGGTGCGTTGTCAGCGATGCTCACCTCTCCGGTGCGCAGTCCTTTAGCTGTGGGCTTGAACGACACCTGGATCGTGCATCTTCCCCCGACCGCGAGGCTCTTCCCACAGTTGTTGTGTTCCAGAAAATCTCCGCTCACGGTGATGCGGTTGATCTTGAGCTTGGCGTTGCCACTGTTCGTCAGTGTGACCTTCTTTGGCGAGCTGGTTTTGCCCACCTGTACCGTCCCGAAGTTCAACGTCGTCGGAAAGAGGTAGGGTGTGGGAGTGCTCAAGTACAAAAAGACAACCGGGGAGTTAGAGGAGGTCTCTCCGGTCATCCCGAGGTCACTGACGCCGTCAGAGTTAAAATCACCGGCAATCGGGGTTACCCCAAGAAAGTAGCCAGAGTAAGAATCGTACTCTTCAGGAAGACCGAATGTGCCATCCCCATTGCCGGCCATGATGAAAGCCGCAGGGTAGTTACAACAACCGCTGCCTTCGACGAGATCGAGCTTGCCATCGCCATTAAAATCGGATGTTTGCAAAAGGCCGTTAAACTGGTACCCGGAGTCGGAATAGACCGGACTCGCAAAAGTACCATCCCCGTTTCCTGCCAGGAAGGCTATCGCGCTGGCTGGATACCCGTTAGTGCCGATCACGATGTCGAGTTTTCCATCGCCGTTGAAGTCCGCTAGCACAGGCGGGGAACTGTAATAGTCACTAGGGCCAAAAATCGGTTCTTTGAATGTTCCGTCGCCGTTGCCCAAGAACACGAGGATGCTGGAGTTGGCGCTCGTAACAATGAGGTCCAGATTGCCGTCCGCGTTAACATCAGCAACGGCAACATTGGAGGAAAAGTATATGACGTACTGTGCTCCTGCTGTAAATGTGCCGTCACCGTTACTGAGGTAGATATTCAGAGACGGACTGTTGTAATAGCCAGTAGTTACGACCACATCAGACTTACCATCATTGTTGAAGTCGCCAACGGCCAACGAGTTGATCGAGTAGTTGAACGACGTGTCGACTCCGGTTCCGAAGGTCCCGTCGCCTGCGCCGAGTAGAACTTCGAACCCAGCACTATCAAGCACCAACAGATCCTTCTTGGCGTCACCGTTGAAGTCTCCCACCTGCATGAAAGATGTTGCTGCAGACGAACCCAGAGCCGAATTGATTGGTTGGCCAAACGTGCCATTCTCTTTGCCGAGTTCGACCGACACCTGCCCGTTCGGGTACGCCTGTTCTGCTACTGCCAAATCGAGTTTTCCATCTCCATTGAAGTCGGCTGCGACACCAGCGCCTAAGGAGTATGACGTCGGGGCCAGCGCGACACTTCGCGAATCCATGAAAGTGCCGTCTCCATTGCCTAGTAACACAACAACGGTGCCAGTCGAGTAGTTTGAAGCGGTCATGCCTAGCAGATCGGGCTGACCATCGCCATTGATATCGGCAGCGACCATTGGAGTAGTCGCAACCGGAGACGAAACAGGATTGTTGAATGTGCCATCGCCGTTGCCGAGCATGATCCAAACTCCGTTTAAGGCGATGTCCAGCTTGCCGTCGTGATTGAAATCAGCCACAAGCAAGCCCTGCCCATTCACATATGGAGCGTTAGAAATCTGAACGGGATTCTGGAAACTGCCATCGCCGTTACCCAGCGAAAGATAGAGGCCGTAGCTGAGAATAACTACATCCACCTTCCCATCGCGGTTGAAATCGCCCAAGGCTAAGGCCGACGCACTGCTAGCCTGCTTAATTCATCAAGACTGAGATTTTTTGGCGAGGATGTGCGATCGGGCATTTTTGAAGGGCAGAGTC
>Ga0209415_10001287_pt1 | contig 47916 bp, 17 predicted proteins | sample PeaSoiSIISIP2007_FD_187696 | JGI IMG/M metagenome (GOLD analysis project Ga0209415, IMG submission 187696) | Peat soil microbial communities from Weissenstadt, Germany - SII-SIP-2007 (SPAdes) (version 2) | ecosystem: Environmental > Terrestrial > Soil > Wetlands > Peat | place: Germany... | reverse complement strand
CCGGGCGGGAGGCGCCTGACGTTCGGTCCTGGGCGCATCGTAGGGGAAGCCCGGGATCTTGGCTCGGTTGATCCTCATGCCGATCAGTTTCTCGATCCGAGCGAGGTCGTGCTCTTCTTCCGGCATCACGAGGGTGTAGGCGTCGCCTTGTTGCTGCGCCCGGGCCGTGCGCCCCACTCGGTGGATGTACGTTTCGGGTTCGTGGGGAACGTCGAAATTCACCACGTGGCTCACGTCCTTGACGTCGACCCCTCGCGCCGCGATATCGGTGGCCACAAGGACCCGATATTCGCCGGTTCGGAAGCCTTCGAGCGCTCGGATGCGCTGGCTCTGGCTCCTGTTCCCATGGATGACCGCGACGTTGATCCCCCGGTGCAACAGCTGCCGAACGAGGTTGTCCGCCCGGTGCTTGGTGCGCGCGAACACGAGGACGCTCGTCATCATCTCGTCGCGAAGGAGCTCTACCATGAGGTCGGTTTTCAGGTGGGACGCCACCGGGAGAGCGAGATGGGTTACCCCGACTGCGGCGACCGTCCGCTCTTCGACCTGGACCATCTTGGGGTCCCGAAGGAACTCCCGCGAGAGCGCGACGATCTCGGGCGGCATAGTCGCCGAGAAGAGCATTGTCTGACGGTCCCGAGGAAGGCGCTGGAGGATCCGTCGGACATCCGGAAGGAACCCCATGTCCAACATTCGGTCCGCCTCGTCGAGGACGAGGATCCTCAACGCTTGGAAGTTGACGTACCCCCGACTCATGTGGTCGAGAAGGCGGCCCGGTGTTGCGATGATGATCTCGGCCCCACCGCGCAAGGCGCGTTCTTGGTCGCCCATCCCAACCCCCCCGTAGACGGCGGCTCCGCGGAGATGGGTGTGGCCGGCGAGCTTCTTGAGGAATCCTTCAGCTTGGAGGGCAAGCTCGCGCGTCGGGGTGAGTATCAGGGCATGAGTCCGGCCCTTCGGCTGTTCCAGCAGGCGTTCGAGAATCGGCAGAAGGAACGCGGCTGTCTTGCCCGTCCCGGTCTGGGAAGTTCCGATGATATCCCTGCCCAGCACGGCGTGGGGGATCGTGTCTCGTTGGATAGGGGTCGGAACAGTGTAGCCAATCTCCTGGATGCCCCTTCGAAGCTTTGAGTGGAGCGGAAGGTCCTCAAAGGTCCCCTCGCGCGTTCGCGGGGGGTCCCTTGGTTCCGGGTGTGAGTCTGGCATCAGGTTCTCGACGAGACGCCCGTGCCTCGCGCACCCATAAGGGGGCCCCTACGTTCCGCCCCTACTGATTGCCGCCCCACACCCGTCGGTTTTCGCGTGTCCAGGCCGGCGGGATACAGCATGTTCATTGGTGCATCGGAGCGGAACCGGGATCCCCGCGGGAAGTAGTTTCTAGGGAGGTTAAAATAAGGAAACTATCATGATGTTTGGATGACCGCTGGGGGGACGGCGTCGCCGCCGGCCGAGGCGATGCGACGCGGGATTAGCCGGGGCGTGTTTCTTGCGACCGTGGTGATCGTTGCGATTATCATGCTCGCGGCCGGACTCTATGTGGGCAAGACGATTTACAGCACGAGCAGCTCAACGCCGAAACCGTTCGTTGTTGGAACCAATCTACCGTTCCCTCCCTTTGAGAGCTTCAATACAACTACCCAAAAGTACTATGGATTCGACATTAATTTCTCGGTGCTGATTGCAGCGGCCCTAGGTAGGCCGTTGTACATTGTCAACTACAATGACTTCGGCGCTTTGCTGACCGACACCGGCGCGGGCGTTCTCGACATGGCCGCGTCGGCGATCACGGAATCCGGATTCGTTGGCACGCAACGAAACATGACCATGTCCTTCTCCAATTCCTACTACGAGGCGAACCAAGCGTTACTCGTGCAGAGCTCGAGCTCGCTCCATTGCCCGGGGAGCGGATGTACGGTGCACAACATGTCGTCCCTGAAAATCGGGTTGCAGAGCGCAACCTCGAGCCAAGATTGGGCGAACGCTTACCTCGCCCCGAACGAGACGGCCGGAGGCTCCATCACTCCCTATACAACCGTCGATACCGAAATCACCGCTCTTAGTTCCGGGGCATTGGACGCGGTCATGATCGACACGGGACCGGCGGCGGCTATCGCGGCGGGATCGAGTGGGGCTCTTCGCGTGGCCGGACTCATTCACACGGGGGAGCTCTACGGCTTCGCGGTCGCGCACGGAGATCCCAAGGGCTACATTCCGGTTATCAACCAAGTGCTCCGAACCGCGATTCAGGACGGAACGTACGCCAAGATGCTCCACTACTGGGGCCTCGGCTAGCCCCCGGGTACCGGAGAAATTCTGGAGAAGACGGACGGACCGCGAATGAAGGACCGGTCCGGCCGCGTGGGGCTGCTACCGCAGCCCGCCGGCCGGACGTAGCGATTCCCGGGGCCGGCGCTCGGGGTCTCCGTGACGGACGCCCCGGCGACCAATGGTCCCGCGGCCCTCGCGTCCGCATCGTCGGCAATCCCAAGAACGCACCGGCCCGCATTGGCGCGAGATCTCTGGCTCCCGGCGCTTTTCGGAGCGGCGACGGCGGTCGGCTCGCTCCTGCTCTACCTCGGCGTTGGATTCGCCGGTTTCTACGGCGTTGGTCCGCTCGCGACGTGGCCCGCCGTGGTCGCCAGCTCGGGGGTTGGATTCAGTTTAGGACTGCTCGTGAGTTGGTCGAGGCTCCACCATCCCCGGGTTGCGAATCGAATCTTTACCTGGAAAGCGTGGAGTTCGATCGTCCTCGGCGTCTTGGGCACCTACTGGGCCGTTGTGTTCCTCATCGGGCTCGGTCGGCTCGGGCTCTACCGACTGAGCTTCGCGGAAAGCCAGGTTCCTGCCCTTCTCGGGGGGTTCTACGTAAGCCTCGAAGTGGTCGGGGTCATCATACCCCTCGGGTTCGGAATCGGCTTCCTGATCGGTTGGGCACGCACCACTCGAGTGCTCATCCTTCGGGGATTGGCTGCCTACTACGTCGACTTCTTCCGTAGTTTGCCGCCCATCGCGCTCATCTTCTTCGCTTCCCTCCTCGGTGCGCTCGCCCTGAACAACACGACCATCAATCCGTACCTGGTGCACGACATAACGCTCTGGTTAGGGGTGGTGGCGCTAGCATTCCACACCGCCGCGTATCAAGCCGAGATCGTTCGCGCGGGGATCCTCTCAGTGCCGGCCGGGCAGACCGAGGCCTCGGATTCGGTAGGCATCTCCAAGCTGCGGTCGATGTTCGTGGTCGTCCTTCCCCAAGCTTTCCGCATCTCCCTCCCCGCTCTCGGGAACGAATTCTCGTCGGCCATCAAGGACACGTCGCTCCTTTCGGTCATCGGCTGGTTCGAGTTGAGCGGCGTTGCCTACAGCCAGGTGTCCCAAGCGGGGTTCGTGTACCTGCGAGGCTCCCTCGTGATCTGGTTCGAGGTCGCGATGCTCTATTTCGTCTTGACGTATCTCGTGACCCGGGTCGTCCGCGTGATTGAGGACCTGTTCAAGGTCCCCGGATTGGAGGTGACCCGCCTGTGAGCCACCTGAGCGCGCGGGGACTCCGCAAGTCGTTCGGAACGCTCGAGGTCCTCCGGGGCGTGGACCTCGATATCGAGCTAGGAGATGCGCTCTGCATCATCGGGCCCTCGGGCTCCGGGAAGTCAACTCTCCTGCGGTGCCTGAATCTCCTGGTCACCCCCGATGCTGGCGAAGTGTTCCTCGACGGAGTGAAACTCACCACCTCGGGGATACGACCGGAATGGGTTCGCCAGCAGATCGGGATGGTCTTTCAGTCGTTCAACCTCTTCACGCACCTCAACGCCACCCGGAACGTGATGCTCGGGCTGCGGCACGCCAAGAAGCTGGACCGCGCCTCCGCACGGAAGAAGGCCATCTTCGAACTGAAGCGGGTGGGCCTCGGCGACAAGCTGGAGGCATTCCCGGCCCAGCTTTCCGGCGGTCAGCAGCAACGCGTCGCCATCGCGCGGGCGCTCGCGATGGACCCCAAGGTCATGCTGTTCGATGAACCAACCTCCGCGCTCGATCCGGAGTCGATCCACGAGGTGCTGGCGGTCATGACGCAGCTCGCGAAGGAAGGGTTGACGATGGCAGTTGTCACCCACGAGATGGGATTCGCGCGGGAAGTGTCCGACCGCGTCGTCTTCTTCGATGCCGGGATAATACTGGAGGAAGGCACTCCGAGTGACATCTTCGACCGCCCGGGCCACGAACGCGCGAAGGCGTTCATGGACAAGATCCTGAGGTGAGACGGAGTGACGAAGTCCCCGGAGGATGGCATGCCCGCGACGGCCTCTTCCGAAGCGCTGGATGCCCCCCCGACGCCCGCCACACGGTCCGGGGGCGCGTTCGCGTCCGTGGGCGCTCAGGTCCGCGCAACGCTGGTGAAGAATCGGACCTCGTTGACGCTGCTCGCAGTCTCGGTTTCTGGCGCGGTGGGGGTTTTTTTCCTCTTGGGGTGGGTCGGCCTCTATAATCTTCCGTTCATCCTGAAGAACCTCCCGAGCGGGCTCGGACCCACCGAGCTCTCCCTCGAGTTCACCACGTTCACGTTCCTCGGGGGAATGGCGGGGGCCATCGGGCTCGGTCTCGTCCGCGCGTACCCACCCCGCCGAACTCCGCGCCGCGCGCTCGTGTGGCGCTGGCCGCTCTACGGGTTCGCGTCGGGTTACGTCGCCGCGATGCGAGGAACGCCCTTCCTCGTTCAGCTACAGATCGTCTACTTCGCGATCATCTTCACGGTCCCTCGGCTTACATTCCTCGGCTGGGATGCAACCTATCTCGCGGGGTTCTTCGCCCTTCTCATGAACACGACCGGTTACCAATCTGAGGCGTTCCGGGGCGGCTTCCAATCGGTCGATGCGGGACAGATCGAGGCGGCGAAGGCGGTAGGGCTCACCCGTTTGCAAGTCTTCGCCCGAGTGACGCTTCCTCAAAGCATGCGACTCGTCACGCTACCACTGGCCAACGAGTGGATCAGCAATTTCAAGACCGCCACGATCCTGAGCCTCCTCGGTATCATCGAGCTGTTCTACTGGGCGCACATCGACATCTCGTTCGACCTCGGCCACGCGCTCGAGGGATTCGTGATGCTCACGATCTTCTATCTCGTCATCAACGTGACCGTGAGCCGCGTGGTCACCTATGTTGAGAGGGTCCGACGGATTCCGGGCCTTGGCTCCCCCATTCCCGAGGTGGGGATGACGGAGAGACTTCTCGCCCCCGGGTTCGGGGGCGGCCGAAGGTAATCTGGCCGGCGGCAGAGATCCGCGCGGTCTGGCCCTGCCCGCTCGATCTGCCCCAGGACCGCGACCCGTTCCGCGATCACCGCATCCTGGGCGCTTCTTCTTCCGCGTAGGAGGGCGCCGGCGCTTGAGCGTCATACGTCCCCGCTTCGCCCGCGGTCGGGGCGCCGTCCCGGCCCCGACGTTGACGCACGAGCAGGACGATAACGACGATCGCGAGGAGGATCACCGCGATCAGCAGTCCGACCGCGATCGGAGGGAACGTCTCCGAGGAGGGGGAGGTCGTCCCCGCGGGGTAGACCACGGTGAGATTGGTCGAAGCCACCGTCGTGTGGCCCGCGGCGTCCGTGACCCGGACGTCGATGGTGTACTTCCCCGGGTTCGCCCAGGTGTGGGAAACGTTCGCCCCGGTCGCCTGGGCGCCGTCGCCGAACACCCACGTGTACGCGAGCGGGCCGTAGAACTCCCCGGTCGCGAACGCGGCGAGGGCGTAACTGCCGGGCGCCTTCGCCGGGACGACGCCGATTGCGACCGTCGGCGGGCCGAAGACCGAGACCGGCACGTGCGAGGTCGTGACGCCCCCGTACACCGCGTCCGTCACCACGACGCTGAGAAGGAACGTCCCGGCGCTCGGGTAGGTGTAGTCGACCGAGGCACCCGTCGCATTGCTCCCGGTTCCGAATTCCCAGGAGTAGGTGTAGTTCCCTGACCCGCCGCTCGGCGCCGCGCTCGCCATGACCGGCGACCCCGCGAACACGGGGGTGGGGGTCAACGACACAGAGACGAGCGGGCCGGCCGACGGAGCCACGTAGAGGCCCGACGTGAGCAGAAGGAGCTCGTTCACGCTGTCGAGCGCGTAGAGATAGACCGTCCGCGCCCCCGGAGTGCTGAACGTAAAGCTCGCGTTCGCCCAGTAGCGGCCGTTCGTCCCGCTGATGGGTGCGACGACCGCACTCCCCCCGGTGAAGCGGTAGGTCGCATTCACGACGTGGGTTCCCGGGCCCGTCGTGAACTCGGTCGAGAAGCTCGTGAGGACCGGCGCCGTGCCGCCGGCGGGCGAGAGCGTGATGCCGGAGCTCGCGAACCCGGCGTCGACCGCGGAGAGCACGGGCTCTTCCCCGAGAGCGAGCTCGGGGGGTAGCAGACCCTCGCCGTACTTGTCCCAGCCGACGACCTGTGCGAAGATCTCGGTGCCGACCGCCACCGGTATCGACACGGTGAGCGCAACGGCCGTGTCGAACGTGTGGACCGCCGGGACGCTCGCGTTCGACGGCCAAGCGAGCGTGAGGTACGGCGCCCAGGCGGGGTCGGTCGTCCAGTACACAGTATAGCCGACGATCGGTAGGCCCGGAGGAGCCGTGGGAGGGGTCCAGCGGAGCTGCACGAACCCGTCCCCGGACGCGAGGGTCGTCGGGGTGCCGAGCGGTGTCGCGAAGACGGAAACGTAGCCGGTCGGCGCCGTGATCGAATCCCCGACCGAGTCGGTGATCACGACGACGATGGCCGCGACCCCGGAGTAGTTGAGCGCGAACGGGTGGTTTGCGCTGGCGTCCCCACTCACCGTGAAGATGGAGGCCGAAGTGCCGTCCCCGAAATGGAAGGCGAACGTGAACGGAGGGAGGCCGCCCGTGACGTTGGCAACGACCTTCGCGCTCGTGAGGTTGACCCACGAACTGGAGGAGGCCGTGATGTTCAGGGCCCGCGTCGCAAGAGGGGCATACGTGGTCGGGCCGGTCGCAGGGCCGCTCACGCTCTGAAGGCCGGCCCGGTTGATCGCCGCGACGCGCACGGTGTAGACCGCGTGACCGGCGAGCCCGAAGATGCTCGCCGAGGTGACGTTCCCCTCGGGGAAGTTGAGCATCGCCGTGCCGTTCGTGGCCGAGAGTTGGTAGGCGATGACCCCCGCCCCGACGCTCTCGTTCCAAGTGACCGTGTATCCCCCACCGAGGGCGGAGATGTTCGCGGCGGCGAGCGTAGGGTTCGGGGGCGCGGAGGCCCCGCACGAGGTCCCAACCCCGGACACGGCCACGTTCTGGTTGACGGGGGGGCCCGAGACGCCGGTGAACGACCGAGCGGCGATACCGAAATAGAGGAGGCCCGTGCGTCCATTGGTCGGGAACGTCGCCGACCAGTTGCCGTCGAGGGGAGTGTTGAAGCCCCCCGCGGTGAGGGTGGCCGGGATGGTCGACGGGACCCGGGTTCCCAATGACGGGCACCACCAGTCGGACATGCGGACCTGCGTCACCCCGTACATGTCCGAAACGCGCGCGGTGACCATGACGGAGCTCGAGCCTACGAGCGTACGGACGTTCGTGATGGCGGTCGTGCCGAACGGGGACGAGAGGTTCCCCTGGGAGGGGAACTCTGCCGGAACGCCCCCGAAGTTCGAAACTACGTTCGGCGGGGAGGCTCCGTACTCGAGCCATGCGTGTCCGTTGCCGGCGTCCAAGGTGTAGGTGGGGTAGGTTCCGGTGCCTCCGTCGGTCGAGAAGCTTTCGCACGGGGACGTCCCCGTCGCTCCGGAACAGGCACCCGAGCTCGAGACGGTGACCATCGACGGGAACGTGTTCGCATAGCTGTGGCTCGTCGTGTTCCAGCTCGTCACCAACTGCACCTGAGGCGTCCCGGCCACCTGGGCGACCGGGCCGTCGTAGGAGTTGCAGGCCGAGACCCCGGCATTCGGAGACGGGAGCGGGCAGTTCTGCCATCCGAAGCCGACGTCGAGACCTCCCGTCCAGCCCCCATTGCCCGCTGAAGCGGTCGCGTAGAGCGGGGTCAGCGGCCGACCCGAGACGGTCCCAGTAGGTGGCGGCCCTCCCGGAGGGAACGAGGTCCCGGCCGTGTAGTTCCAAGAAAGGCTCCGGCCGGCCGTCGTGCTGTCGTTCAGGTACACGGCGAGCGGTTCCGAACCTCCGGCTGTACCCGCGAACGCGAGGGAGAGCTGGTCGCCCGGAGCGAACCGTCCGCTCACGGTTCCGTTCAGCGCCCCGATGCCGCTGAGCACCGCATCGTCCTCGCAAAAGCTGCGGCTCTGGATCGTGACGAAGGCGGTGTCGTTCGTGCACTGAGAATCGCAGGTTCCGGGAGGAACAAGGTCCCAGACCGGCGCCGAAACGCTCCAGTTCGCCGATAGAGGCGCTCCGGCGGCGCTCGAGTACGGCGGGATGAGCTCGACCGTGAGGTAGGACGCCCCCCCGTAGGAGCACGGGATCCCCGCGACCCAAAGCCCGACCCAGAACGCCGCGTAGGAGGAGGCCGGCGAGCTCGCGCTCGAGGGCAGGGTCAGCGCCACCTGGAAGTGTTCGCCCGACCCGCTCGCGTTCGATAGGAAGTAGAGCCCGGGGACGTCGTGGCCGGTGAGGCACGGTCCCTCGAGGGAGGCGGCGACGTCCGGAGCGGGGTGGACTCCGTCGATCAGCGACCAGCCCGTGGAGAGCGCGGTGCAATTCGGCCCGGGACCGGCAGGGGCAATTCCGCCTACGGGGTGCGAGATATCGAGGGCCATGCCCCCGGAGGAATGAGGCGCGTTCGCCCCCGAACCCGCCGGCGCGCACATCGATACGAGCAGCAGAACGACGATGCCCGCGATCGCGACCAGCGAGGACTGGTGAGCGGGCCTCCGATCGGCCTCGGGCTCCGCGAGCAGCGCTGGGAAAAGATGGTTGGAATCCCTCACGACAACGCCCCCTTCCTTCCTGGTCTCCTAGGCCGGGCCCGCCGGCGGTTCGTCGAGCGGGGCCGGAGCGCCCTCTTCGGGCCTGGCCCGTCGAGATCGAATCGCGACGACAACGGCGCCGATCACGACGACCGCGACCGCCACCCCGAGGACGACAAGGCCCGTGGTACCTAGCCCGAACGTAGGTCCGGAGGAAGGCAGCACCACCGTCACGTTCGCCTCGGCCGACGCGCCGCGTCCGAGCGGGTCGACGACCGATACACGAACGAGGTACGTTCCCGTCGAGGAGAAGACGTGGGAGGTCGTGTTGGACGGCACCGTGACGCTCGCGCCGTCTCCGAACGCCCAGGTGTACGAATAGTTGTACGGCGGGACGGGGACGGCCACCGTGGCCACGAAGACCACCGAGCTTCCTTTCGCAGCATCGGTCGGGGCGGCCAACGCCACGGAGGGCGGAACCGCGGCTCCCACGAGCGTGAGGACCCCCGAGCCGGCCACGGTGAGGGTCGCGCTGACCGACCCCGTAACGGTGAGGTTCGAGTTCGCAGCCCAGCGGACGAACTCGTATCCCGCACACAGCTGCGGAGCGAGGGGATAGGCTCCCGACGTGAGGGAGACCGTGGAGTTGTTCCCATAGGCCACTGACCCGAGAGAGACCTGCCCACACCCTCCCGCGTCGACCAGCAGTCGGACGGTGTAGACGGCGGGAGCGAACACCGCCGTGATCGTGGACGCACCGCTCAGGGTCAGCGTGCCGTTGGCGATCGACGCTCCCGCCGACACCTGCCACGTAGAGAGGGTCTGGGAGGCGCACGGGGTGGCGACGATGGAGAAGGTCGCTCCCTCGGGAAACAGCCCGCTCCCGTTGTTCGAGAACGATTGACCGGCGATCGTGACGCTGCCGCAGGAGGAGGGGGTGGTGTACACCACGACGTTCACGAGCGGGTGGAACGTGGCGGCGATCGAACCGGACTGGTTGACGTAGGCGAGGCTACCGGCCACCTGGATCCCTCCGCTCGTCGTCCAACCGACGAACCCGTAGCCGGCACAGGGGGCCTCGTTCAGGGTCGCGACCGTGCCCGGGGGGACGCTCACGAATTGGGAGTTCGTGTATCCCGTTCCATCGAACGTGATCACTCCGCAGGTTCCGGGTTGGGTCTGGAAACCGACGAAATAGTGCGGGGTCCCGCTGTGGAAGACCGCTTCGATCGACCCCGGAGCATCCACGACCACGGTCGTCCCCGAGAGGGAGACGCCGCCGGTCGTCGCGAACCCTTCGAGGTACGTCCCGCCGCACGGCGTCGCGCCGAGGGAGTGCTGGGTGTGGTTCGTGACATTGAGCACGGTCCCGCCCGCCTCGAAGATCCCGTCCCACAGGATCCCACCGCAGGTGGAAGGGACCGTCAGCACGGTCACGAGCGTGAGCTTGTAGTACGTGTAGGTCACGACCCCGGGTCCGGAGACGGTGAGCGTGTCGCCGGAGATGGCGACGCTTCCGGTCGTCGAATCCACACCCGCGAACCCCCATCCGCCGCACGGGTCGGGTTGGATGGGATAACTGCCGGTTGGCAAGCTCACAGACTCCCCGGAGACGTATCCAACACCGCGCAGTAGGACCCCGCCGCAGTACGCAGGGTTGGTCTCGAACCCGACGAGCGCCGCACTGCTCGTCAGGACGAAGAGGGCGGTCAAGGTGCCGTTCCCGTGGAGGTCGAGGGTCGGTCCCAGGATCGACAGGTGGGCACTGTTCGAGACCGTCCATCCGGAGAAGGAATATCCGGCGCAGGCCGACGCACCGAGGGCGTACGAGCCCGCGTCGAGCAGGAAAACCGAGGAAACGGTGCCCGCGAGGTAGGCGCTCCCGTTAAGGTCGATCACCCCGCAGGCGGAAGGACTCCAAGCGAGGCCGATCGTGTCGGTCGGCCGGTAGTAGGCCCACCGGGCCTCGACGGTCCCGTTCGAGCTCGCGGCGAGCTCGGCCGACGTCCCCGAGCCTTGGACCGCGAGACCGCCGGTGGTCGTCCAGCGGACGAAATGGTACGGGTAGCAGCCGTTCGTGCGGATCGAATAGTAGCCGGCGAGCACGTTCACGCTCGTTCCGTTCGGAGAGTACGCCCCGCCTCCGAGGGAGAGGCCGCCGCAACCGGAGGGCAGGGTCTCCAGGGTCACGTTCACGTACGGGATGGTGGTCCGATTGACCGTTGCGTTGGGAGTCCCCGACTCGGGGAGCGCGACGACGGCGCCGGCCCGGTTCGTCGCCCAAACCCGATACGCCACGGTCCCGTTCGCCCCGTCCGAGGGGATCGTCGCATTGTAGTACCCATCCGAAGCGTTCCCCGAAAGGAGGGTCATCGATTCGTTCACGCTCGCGCTGCCGGGTTGGGTGTAGGAGAGGTTCATGATCGCGATGCGACCGAGGTCCTGGACTCGGACGCTCACGTTGAGCGGCGTTCCGGGGGCGACGAGACCGACCCGGCTCGAGTTCGTGAGCTGGTCGAGGAACAAGGGTGTTTCCTGGTTGATCGTTCCGTAGGCATTGAACTCGAACGCCGCCCCGCCCCAGTCCTCGGTCGTCCACGACCAGTTCGTGCCGAAGTTGAGGGCCGTGCCGTTGAAGGAGAAGAACGGATACTGCCCCGCGAGCGCGAGCGCATCGCACGGGACGACGGCCGCCTGTCCGCCGCAGGCGCCCGTGGAGGAGACCGGACCGAGGTATCGGTAATCCCCGGAGTAGTTGAGACCGGTCCAGTATTCTGGGCTCCCGACCTCGACCGGCGGCGCCCCGAGCTGCGTCGTCCCATTGTAGGAGAAGCAGACGGGTGGGTTCTCGCAGAGGTCGACCCCGACCCCGAGCCCGAACGGCGTCGACCAGTTCAGGATGCAGGCGGTCGGACACGCGACGCTGTACCACGGCCGGAACTCGTTCGTGCCGGTGTGGGCCGCCGTGAAGGTGTAGCTCGTAGAGTGGGCGGGGTTGGTCGAGTCGTTGAAGTAGACGGACAGTGGACCGCTCGCGAGCGTCGGGCTCCCGATGAACGTGACGTTGGCCCACTGCCCGCCGGGGATCGACTCGAGCACGGTCCCGTTGGTGCGGTTGACCTCGTTCACGACGCAGCCGAACTCGTTCTGGTAGGAGAGGTTGAGACCAGCCGCAAAGCCCCCCGACCTCGTGCACGCGGTGTTCAAAACGAGCGACCAGACCGCGACGCCGACATGCCAGGTGAACAGACCGCCGACCCCGTGGGGCGAGAACTCGAGCTCCGCGTACGATTGGCTGTCCACCGAGGAAGGGTTGCCCTGCACCACCATCCCGAGGTAGAAGTCCCCATACGTGGTCGATTGGCCCGGGTTCCCCGAATTCGGCAGGTACAGCGGGACCCGGAAGTTGTCCCCTGAAGACGCCCCCGACGACGAGAAGGTGAGATAGGCCTCGTCATGCGACGTCTTGCACGGGCTCTGCAGCGAGTACTTGGGCAGCGGTGGGTAGAACCCGTTCACGGTCGCGTACGCCGGTGGGTAGAAGACACTGCAGGAGGGAACCGGCGGGGTCCCGAACGGCCCTCGCACCGGGACGGGGGGAGCGGTGGACGTCGTGGGGGTGGCCGACGGGTGTCCGGCCGAGCTCCCGCTCGGGACGGCCGAGGCCAGAACGGCGGACCCGGGAAGGAGCAGGAGAAGGGCCAGGAACGATAAGCCGACCAGGCGGACGGCCCCGACGCGCCGGGGGCGTCTCCCGGCCCCGCCGGAGCTCGCCGGACGAGGTTCCACGTGGGCGACCTTCGCGCGACGTTGGTCGGACGACGGTTCGGGCGCCTCGGGGGAGTAGATCTCGAGCGAGGGGAGCGACGTGGGGGAGCGGTTCGGCCGGCGGGTCACCCCTCGGCGCGGACCCTGCCGACCGTCATACCACCGGCTCCAACCGTACGCGGCGAGGATCCCGCCCAGGACGGCGAGCACCAGTCGAAGGTACGCCCCGTCCGGGACGGGTTGGAGGACCGGATACCATATCCCGGCGACCAACAGAACGATCCCCGCGAGTCCGACGCCGGCGTAGACCGAGGGTTCGGTGGTTCCCGCGTGGGAACGTCCGTCCGGTCGGTCGTCGGGGGTCACGGGCATCCCGCCCCCGCATGAGAAGGCCGAAGTCGGACGACCCGACGTGGCGGGTGCGCGGCCGGCCTACCCCCGCGTTCCATACGTCTGGATGAACTCCTCGGCCCACGCCATGGTCTCGGCGGTGATGGACGACTTCGTCCTCGACACGGCCGCCAAGAGGTCGGACTCGCGGATCCCAATGACCGGGGCCGGGGCTTCGCCCGCGGGCCGGGCCGCCGGCGTCGCCCCGAAGAACCCCGCCGCGGGGGCGCCGCTGATGCCGCGTCGCTCCTCCTCGGCGAGCTGGGTCCGGATCGCGATGAGCTTCGCTTCGTCGACCGCGTTCGCGATGTCGGCCCCCGACCATCCGGCCGTGAGGCTCGCGAGCTTCACCGCGTCGATGGCACCGTCGGTCGGAACGCCCTTCATGTGGATGCGGAAGATGTCCGCCCGGGCGGCCGCATCCGGCGGCGGCACGTAGAAGATCTTGTCGAACCGGCCCGGCCGCAAGAGCGCCGGGTCGAGCGTCTGCGGCCGGTTGGTGGTCGCGACGATCATCACCTTGTCTTTCGGCCGAAGGCCGTCCATCTCCGTCAGGAACTGGCTCACCGCGCGCGAGACCTCGGGGGTCTTCATCGAGTCCTTTCCGGCGAGCGCGTCGACCTCGTCGAAGAAGATGATGGACGGAGCGTTCTCGCGGGCGCGGTAGAGAACGTCCCGCACGGCCGCCTCGGACTGCCCGGCGAGCGCGCTCACGAGCTCCGGGCCGCTCACGATCTGCATCGGAACGTTGAGCTCGTTCGCGGCGGCCCGCATGACATGGGTCTTGCCGCAGCCCGGCGGACCGAACAGCAGGATCCCTCGGCCGGTCTTGATCTTGTAGCTCTCCATCAGCTCCGGGCGCGAGAGCGGCAGCTCGACGTACTCGCGCAGTGCCTTCTTGATCTCGAGGAGACCGCCGACGTCGTCCCAGCGCACGAGGATCTTGCGCTCGGAGCGCACCGACTGGTGCATCTTGCGCTCGTAGTCGAGCTTCATCGTCTCGTACTCGGTGATCATCCGCAGCGAGATCGACGGCTTGATCCGGGGCACGACGTGCAGGAAGTCGTCCATCGTGATCGGGCTCGAGACGTTGGTCGTCATCTCGCGCCGGACCGCGACGGTCGCGGCCTCGCGCACGACGTTCGCGAGGTCGGCGCCGCTGAACCGCTCGGTCTTCTTGGCGATCTCCGACAGGTCGATGCTGCGGTTGACCGGTCGTCCCATCAGGTGGACGTGGACGATCTCCATCCGCTCGTTGAAGTCGGGCGGGGGCACGTAGATGATCTTGTCGAGCCGCCCGGGACGCATGAGCGCCGGGTCGATGAGGTCGGGCTTGTTGGTCGAGCCGACCACGATGACGCCCGCGGACTTGTCGATCCCGTCCATTTCGGCGAGGAGGATCGAGAGCAGGCGCGGGGTGACATCGTCCGCCGTGTACATGTCGCGCCGCTTGGCGATCGCGTCGATCTCATCCATGAAGAGGATGCACGGCGCGCGCTCTCGAGCGGTCCGCAATAGGTCGGCGACCTTGTTCTCCGACTCGCCGTACCACTTGCTCATCAGGTCGGAGGCCTTGATCGAGATCATCTCGACCCCCAGCTCGGAGGCGAGGGCCTTCATCAGCATCGTCTTGCCGCAGCCCGGCGGGCCGAACAGCAGGATCCCCTTCGGAGGCTCGAGCCGGAAGCGGGCCGTGACGTCCCGACGCATGAGCGGGATGACCAACGATTCCTTGATGTCGGCCTTCACGTCGTGTAGGCCGCCCACCATCTCGAACGTGACCTTGGTGAGCCCCTTCATCTCGGCGACGCGCGTTCCGACGCTGGTGCCGCCGAGCCGCGAGGTGAAGTAGGCCTCGAACTGGTCCTTCAGGATGAGCGAACCCGTCGCCGCCGTCATCACGCCCGGGACGAACAAGAGCACGATCAGCATCCACGGCCCCGTCGCGTAGTTGAACGCGAGCAAGGCGCCGATGGTGGCGCCGGCGATCGTGAGGCCGCCGAACGCGGAGGAGGTGGTGATCGAGCCCATCGTCTGCTGCGAGCGTTCGGTCAGGTACCGGTGCAGGAACCAGACCGCGAGGCACCAGGCGGCGACCTCGACGAGCGGGACCGCGAGCAGGCCGATCCCCGTGTTGCCCGAGGATAGGACCGAGAAGTTGGGGCTGAGCAGGCTCGCATACGCCTGGCCGATGTTGTTGAACGAGAAGACCTCGAGCGGGACCGTGGGCAGTAACGCGGCCGTATGCCCGGCCACGAGCGTGTGGCTCGAGTTGCCGCCGGGTCCCACGAGATAGCCGAGGACCGGTAGGTTCCCGAGGGTCACGAACAGGCCGATGAGGAGACCGCCCGCGACGGCCACCGCGAGGCCGAGATAGAGCGAGAAGATCAGCCCGAGGAAGATCGGGACCGAGAACGAGAGGCCCACGGGCGCGAGGAACAGGGTGAGGACCGTCCCGACCCCGAATCGCCAGTCGAGCAGCGAGGCGAACAGCACCGGGATCATCGCGAACAGGAAGATGAACCCGAGCGCGCCGGATTGGTAGGCGACCTCCGGAACGACGAGGAGCACCATCAGCATCAACGCGAGCTGAGGGAACTTCCAGGCGAGCCCCATGACCGCCGCGGCGAAGAAGAGGACGTACGGCCACGGATAGAACGGCATGAAGAAGCCGCCGAACAGCATCCCGACGCCCATCAGTCCCACGACGAGGTGCTTCGGCTCCTTCGTCTGACGGCGGAACCATGTCTCGATCCGCTGGTGGAAGAGGAATCCGAGCAGCGCGAGGGCGGCGCCGACGGCGATGAGGAAGTAGAAGAGCCCGTCGTAGAGCGCGGCCGGGTAATGCTGGAGGTAATCCTGGCTGATCGCCACGGCGCCCGAGCCGGTCGTTCCGGAGGCGAGCGCCCCCTGCGTCGCATCCGCCGCCGCGTCGAGGGTGACGTACGTGGTCGACGGATTGCTGCCGCCGGCCGGGAGGGTCGATTGGACGACCGTGAAGGTCATCACGATGGCCGTGCCGGCGCCGATCCACGAGGGGTTCCCCTTGATGGTCCCGAACAGGTTCTGCGCGTTGGTGGCCTCGGTCGAGCGTTCGTTCGCGGGTAGGTTGTTGATCGACCGGAAGGTCAGAGCGGTGGTGTCGCTACTCGAATTATAGGTCGCTGAGGCCACCGTGTCCTGGATGACCACGGTCTGGCCCAGCGAGAGGGTGGAGCTCGTCAGCTCGACGATGTGGACGGTCGGATTCCCGGTCCAGAGCTCCGCGCCGGAGTTGATGAGGAAGTTGGAAGCGTTCGTGGCGTGGACGACATCGGGGTAGTACGCCGCGGCCAGGGTCCCTCCCGTCGCGACCAGGAGGATGCCCGCCAGGACGAGGGCCCAGAAGGTGCGAGTGATCCGTGGGGGGGTTTTCTTGTCGTCGCCGGGCGAGGCGGACCGGGGCGAAGAGGTCCCCGAGGCGCTTCGGGCGTCGGACAGGGTCGGTCGAATCTGAGCGGGCACGCTCACGTAGGTGCGCTCGGGCATCGGGGCGAGGGTCGCCACCGGCTCCGGTGCGACCGCGGGAGCGGGGTCCTCCATCGGGACGCCCACGGCAGCGGGCGGAGGCGAGGTCGGCGCGTTCGGTGCGGTTGCGGGTTCGTTCGCCTTCTTCGCCATGGTTTCCTCTTCGTTCGTTCGGTGATCCTCACAGGGTGATGCGCCGCTGCTCTTCCTCGGCCCGGGAGCGTCGCTCCTCGAACCAGTAGATCAACGGCAGGGTGACGAGCGCGGCGGCGATGAGGCCGCCCGCCGCGAGCAGGGACTCGGGGGAGATCGTCTGGGTCGGCAGGATCGGGACCGGGTGGGACTCAGCGTAGAACACGACCGTCGGGGTCGGCGAGTCGGCGGAGAGCACGATCGTCGCCTGCTGCGTCTCACCATACACCCGGACCGAGACGGAGTAGGTGCCGAACCGTATCTCGACCGGCACCGCCGAGTTCGGCAGCAGGGGCGCCGCGAACCCGAGGGCGTTCGCACTGCCGTTGTCGCTCCAGGTCGAGTTCGTGACGGAGTACGCGAAGCCGCCCACCAAACCGGAACCGGCGAGGTCCGCGACCTCGACGAAGAGCAACCCCACCCCGGACGGGAGGCTCGGGTTCGTCGGGCCGACCTCGGTGTAGCTGAAGTTGCCGGACGAGAGCGGATTGCCGTAAATGTCCTTCGCGGACAGGTAGAAGGTCAGCATGGAACCCGGCGGAAGGCCCGGGAGGGTCGCGGCCGACGTGTTGGCCGAAACGGCGCTCATCGGGAGCGTGCCCGCATGCGTCACGCCGCTGTCGGTGAAGCGGAAGACGACCTGCGCGGAAGCGATCGTCACGTTTTCGATCGGTTCGTGGATGCTGACCCCGAGCGGCTGGTCCGTCGGCAGGGTCGGGATCTCTCCGGCGACCGTCCCCGTCGGCGGCGGAAGCGCGGGGCTGGTCGACAGATCGACGTTCGCGAGAAGCCCCTGGTCGGGGTGCCACCAGCCCCCGTTCGGGGACCAGGTGAACTGAACGACGTCGCTCGAAATGAGGTCGATCTCCCCGCCGTACCAGGGAAGGCCCGCCGTGATGTTGAAGGAGACCGTGGCACCCGGATACGGCCCGATGGGCCGGTCGAGGGTCATCACGGTGTGGTTCAACGGACCGAACGGCTCCGAATAGGTGGTCACCGAACCGGCGAGGTTGACCGTGTACTGAAGGACCGCCGTGGGGATCGGAGTCACGACTCCGTTCACCGGGACAGAACTGATCGTCACCGAAAGAGCCTGCCTCGGGTTGGGCGCGAAGACGTTCGCCCCGAGGACGTTCGGGGACGTGGAGACGGAGATGTCGTCCGAGAACGTCGCCGACGCCCAGGGGGAGCCGACGTTGAAGATCCAGGTCGCCGCGTCGTTGAACCCACCGGGGTAGCTCTCGGTGACGCTCAGGTTGGACGCCGACTTCACCTCCGAGGGGGTCGAGTTGACGCCGACGACCGTGAGGTTGAAGGAGACGGTCGAGCCCGGCCAGAAGAACCGGTAGTCGTTGAAGAAGAAGCTCGCCTGCGCCGGGTCGCTCGCGTTGACGAACATGGGGCGGACCGTGGGGGCCGTCGGCGAGAACCCCGTCAGCGGGGTGCTGGTCGACGTACCGGGGAACTGGTTCCCCCAGATCGTGACGTTGGCGAACGCGATCGGGGCGGCGGCGGTGAGGTTCATCCAAAAGCCGAGGGTCGAGTCGGGGAGGTTGTTGACGTACGGGACCGTTCGGAACCCGAGCGGCAGCCCGGTGCCGTAGAAGTTGACGTTGACGTCCTTGAAGAAGCTCGCGTTGTGCCATCCCGACGTGGAGGGGACGACCCCCGAGGAGACCGGAGCCGGTGACGGCGCGGCGGGGAGCACGGACGGTCGGTCGGAAACGAGAACGGAGGGAGCGGCCGGGGCGTGGGAGCTCCCGACCCCGGCGATCGCGACCGGCACCGTTGGGTCCGCCGAGGGGCTCCCGACGGCGGGCGAGGCGAAGACCGGAAGGACGGCCCCGCTCACGGCGAATGCCGCCACCAAGAAGAGAACGAGCCAGCGCGTCGGCGTCACAGGGTCACCCTCCGTTCCTGTTCCGCACGGCGCGCCCGGATCCGCGCCCACCACATGAGCAGCGGGATACCGGCGAGAGTGAGGGCGACCAGCCCGATCCCGGCGCCCAGGAGCGAGGCTCCGTTGAGGCCGACCGGGGGGGAGTACGCAATCGAAGGCTCGGACTGGTTGAGCCAGAAGTAGATCGATGCACCGGCCTCGGCGATCACGTACGTGGGGGTGGCGACGAGGACTCCCGTGCGGGAGGGCGCGTGCGGCATGACGAGATTCACTTGGACGCTCGGAGCGGTCGAAACGCCGGAAGGGAGGAACGACGAGTCGTTGACGTAGAGGCGGAACGTCGCCCCCGCGCTGAGCAGGAGCGGCACGAACGGCGCACGCGACGCGTTCGGGTACGCGATCCCGCCGAAGGTCCGGGAACTGGTCGCGACGTACCCGGAGCTCTCCAGCTCGAGGACCGCCACGTTCGCGCCCGAGACCCATCGTCCCGTGCCGTTGTCGTAGACGTAGACCACGAAGAACGTCGAGTTGGTCGGGATCGTCGGGAGGAACTGCCCGAGGGTGGGCGTATCGTACGCGTAGAACCCGGAGGTCTCCCGGTTCTGGCTGAAGTCCCACGCGACGACCTGGAACTGCACGTCGGAACCCAGCGGCAACGCCGGGATGGTTCCGAGGAAGTTCGTCGAGTTCGTCCGGTGGAAGGCGATCGGTTCGTTGACCGTCGCGTTGATCCCGGGGTACGTGAGCGAGAGCAGCAGCTCCGCGGCTTCGATCGCCGTCGTCGGGTTGCGGCTCGCGAGGTTGAAGGAGACGGGAGTGCCGGCGGGAACCGTCGCCGCGGTGCCGCCGCCCAGTCCGGGTCCGACCGGTTGCGTGGTGAACGCGAGGTCGTCCGAGAAGAGTCCGGACGCGAAGGAGCCGTTGCCGTGGACGGTGTAGTTGTACTGAGCCGTCGTCACGAGGTCGGGGCCGACCTCCCCGCTCGCCCACTGGCTCATATCCCACGCGCTGATCCGGTACGTGACGAGGGCGCCGGGGGAGAGCGCGAGGGACGCGGGCAGCGTAAGATTCGTGATGGGGGCCCCCACGTTCCCCTGCGGCGTCACCGGGAACGAGAGCGTCGTGGAGTTCAGGATCGCTCCGTCGGGCGCGGACTCGGTCAGGTCGAGATAGGCGCCCCCGATCGATGCTCCCGACGCGAGGTCCTGCGGAGTGGTGGAGAGCGCGATCTTGACCGTGTCGTTGAAGTTCGGGGAGGCGGGAGTCTGCTGGACCTGGAGGTCCTCGGTGACCGCCGCGGCCCCCGCATAGTTGTGCGCCCCGGGGTACGGCGACGCCGGCCAGGCGCCGCCGAACGTGAAGGTGAAATTGAGGTTCTCGGTCGACCAATGCGAGTACACCCCGCTCGTGTTCTGGACGAAGTAGATCCACCAGTGCAGCGTCATGCCGGGGAAGAAGTTCGGTCCCCCGGTCGGCGATCGGGCGGGGAAGCTGAGGCCGTAGTAGTAGGGGTACGTCTTGTTCACCCCGGGCGGCCCGTACGTCCACCAGACGTTTCCGGGAGGGGTCCACATCGTACCGTCGGCCTTCGAGTAGAACGGGTCCCCGTTCCACAGAGTGCCGGTGGCGTTCAGCGCGAGCGGGGAGTTCTTCCCGCTCGTGGGAGCCCTCGCCGACCAGACGAGGCTCGTCTGGGAGCGCACCCACAGGTTGATCGTGGTGTTCGCGAGCGGCTCGACCGAGGAGACATGGCTTCCCGGCGCGGGGATGATGTTGGGGAAGGTCGAGTTCTCGACCGAAACGCAGATCGTCGCGTTGAGGCTGTAGCAGGGGACGTCGGCCGCCGGTTGCAGGGCGGCATGGGACGGCCCCACGGCCGGGGGAGGCGTACGCGGCGGGGAGAGGGACGAGAGGGCGGACGACGTCATCGCGGACGCATGGGTCGGCCCAATCGCGCTGTGGGGCGGAGAAGACACTGCGACAGGCACGGAAATAACGAGGAGGAGGACCACCCCGACGATGAGAGTAAGCGCGGCCGCGGATCGGCGTGCGGACGGCGGCCGCCCCGCCGCGGTCGGGCGGATGACGGGCGCCGCGAAGGGACCCACCATTCGAGACGCGGCACCTGATTCTTCAAGGCTCATAAGCTTCGTGTCGGCGCGAGCGGGAACCCACGAATCCGGGTTCGCCGGCGCTCCGTCCGGAGCGAAGGGTTCTGGGTCCGTTCGTGCCTTCATCGTCATAGCGGTCGCCCGATCACTCGAAGTGACCGATGGAGGGAGAATCCTTGGAGGTCCCCTCTTCGAACCGAGAGCGGACCGGTCCGCCCTTCTGGGCGAGGGCCGCGACCGCGATGGACATCGGTCGGTTGCGGACGGTGATGGCCGTGAATCCGGCCGCGAGGAATCCGGCCGCGGCCGCTTGGAGCGAGAGCGATGCGACCCCGACCTGCGCGGCCACCCCTATTGGAGAGAGGATCGGGAGCGGCGCCGGCGCGAGGATCGCGGGCGGCGGGGGAGGCGCCACGGGCGGAGGGAGGGTCGGCGGGGGAACGACGGACGGCGGCGATTCGACCCCGAGCGTACCGAGCGGGAACGATTCCACCACGACCGACGCGTTCGTGACGGGCAGGTACGTCGCGGCGGTGTAGACCCCTCCGAGCGCGGTGCTCCCGCCGAGCAAACAGTACGTGGTGATGCAGGCGTCGACCGGAACGACCCCGTACGGCGGGCCGTCCGCCATCACCCAGAACGAGGCGATCCAGGTGTCCCCGGCGTACATGAGGTTCTGGCTGGGAACCGAGCTCCAGTTCCAACTGTACTCGGTCGTGTTCGTGCCCGGCCCGGTGGCCACGGTCGTTAGGATCGGCTGGACCGGGCAGTTGGGGGAGGTGGTCCCGTCGCCGAGGAGGCAGGCGGTCTTGAACTGGGCGGAGTCCCCCGGCAGGACCTGGATGTTGCCGAACGGGACGAAGGAGAACAGCGGGTTGTTCGTGCCGGTCGCCACGAGGCTGCTCGTGACCGGCCCGAACCCCACGCCCCGCAGGGCCGCGAGCAGCGAAGGGTTCTCGAGGTTGGGGCTGCCGTACGGCCCGAGGAAGCTCGGCTGCAGGGTGCCCGGTTGCCCATTCGGGCACGTGAAGAACGACGGCCCGCTCCAGGTCCCGCCGGTGGCGGCGGCGAGGTCGCAGCCGGCCAGCAGCACGCGCTCGGTGTTCTGCAGGACGCTCGGGCCCCCGGGACCTCCGCCCAGCGCCGGGGTAGCGTCCGCGGCGGGCCATCCGGGGGATTGCGGGTCCGTCGGCGTTGTCCACAGGTCGATCGTATCAACAGTGCAGACCCCCCCGATCGAATCCGTACACGCGGGAGCGGTCGCGGCGAGGTGGGCGATCGAGTGCGTGTAGTTCCCGTCCTGCGAGTTGACCCAGCCTTCGCAGTTCGGGCTGGCGGCGTCCCCGAACGCGTAGGCGGGCTCGCAGGTCGGGCTATCGCAGGGCAGTCCCCCGCCCGTGAAGGAGGTCGCGGGGCTGACGCAGTAATCTTGAGTGTACGTGGGGGCCCGGGGAGCCGTCGACCCGATCCAAACGATCACGTGGTGGGTCGCCGCCGACCAATTGAGGTTGCTCCCGATGATCGCGCCGTAGAGCGCGGTGATCGAGGAGGAGTGCAGGAAATTGTCCGAGAAGTCGGAGTCACTGTAGCGGGCACCGGATTCGAGAACGTCGCTCGCGAACGTCGATTGAACCGCCGTGCCGAATTGCGTGGCGGGGATGAACCGGCCGATATCGACGTGGTACTCCTGGCCGTCCGGGTCGTTCATGACGTCGTTGGTCGCGAAGTAGTCGACGAGCGCGAACGACACCACCGAGTGTGGGTTCGCGGACTGGATCGAATTGGCGATCCCCTGCGCGTCGTTGACAAAGAACGGGACCCCGTTCGATTCCTCGCATGCCGGCCCCGTAGCGAGGCTCGCGACGGCACAGGCGTCCTGGCCGGGATCGCCGGCCTGGGGGTCGTAGACGCCGTCGTAGAGGGTCGTCTCGACCACGAACGCCACCTGCACGGCGGGCCAAGATTGGAACTGGGCGGGGGGGGCGGTGGCCGTCAGGGTCGCGCGGGAGAGCCCCACCCCCGCGGCACAGGAGGTGAGCTGGAGGGCGCAGATCGCGGACGGGTCGGTCGCGACGCTAAGAGTGAGACTGGGGACGCTCGAGGAGGCGGTGGAGGAAGTCGTCACCACGCGAGCGGAAGTGGGCGAGGCCGGGACGGCGGTCGGGGCTCCGACTCGGACCGAGACCCCTCCCCCGAGCGCGGGGCTCGCGAGTCCCGGTAGGAGCATGAGGAGCGCGAGCGCCGTAAGGAACAGGCCGAGACCCACCGGAGCGAGCCACCCGCGGTGCGGACGGATCTGGGATTCGAGCTGGAGCCGCACGACCGAGGAACCTCCGTTTCTCACCCGCTCTTCGGCTTCGAAGATCGGCTCCCGCCCGGAGGGGGACGCGCGGCGCCCATCCGACTCGCGACCACGAGGACCACGCCCACCGCGACGGCGCCACCGATCCCGGCGATGATCCAGAGCATCCCCGAACCGCTCGCTCCGGAGCTCGCTGGAGCGCTCGACATCGGCGCGAGGGCGAGCGAAAGAGGCAGCATCGGGGAAGAGGAGGAGTAGACGACCTGGAGGGTGACGTGGACGGCGTGGTACCCTTTCCCGATCGCATCGACTGTGTAGCTCCCCGGATAGACCGTGACTACGAACCGACCATCGGGACCGGACACGGCGGTGGTCGACCACGTCACGCCCGCGGCCGTGGTCCCGGTCACGGAGATCGCGACGCCAGCGATCGGGTTGCCGGTGAGCGAGTTCACGACGAGTCCCTGGACGGTCTCTCCGAGAGGATAGAGGGTGAGGTTATGCACGAGGGCGGCGCCGGCCACGGCGACCGTGAACGACGCGGAGGCATAGACTTGCGAGCTCGAGACCGGGACCGCGTCGAGGGACTGGGTACCGTTCGGAAGCTGGAAGGAGAAGGCCCCCGACGCGCCGGAAACGCCTCCGACGTCCGTACCCCTCGAAGTGAGGAAGTGCACCCCGGAAATTCCGGCTCCCGTCAATCCGTCCTGGACCACTCCGTGCACGGTGTAGGTGGCCAGGGTGAGGTCAAACCGCAGTCCGGAGACCGGGCCGGTGACCGACATCGACCGCGCTTGCGGCAGATAGTTGGCGAAGTGGGCCGAGAAGGTGTAGGTCCCCCACGGGACCTCGAAAGCGAAACCCCCCGAGCTGTTCGTGGTCGCCGAGAACCCTCCGGTCGCGACTACGACCGCTCCGGGGAGCGGTTGACCGCCGGCGTACACCACCCCCGAGATCGGATACATGCTTCCCGGGCCGATGGGGACGAGGGAGAAGTTGGTCAATCGAACCGTGCCGCCCGACACGAGGACGGTCCCCGTAAAGCCCGCCTGATAACCGGGAGCGTTCGCCTGGACAGTGTAGGGGCCGGGGGGTCCGCTGAAGAGGAATCGGCCGTCGGCTCCCGCGAAGGCGGTCGGCTCGCAGTTGCCCGCGCCCCAACGCTGGCAGGCCGTGGCTCGAGCGCCGGGGATCGGGAGCAGGGTGTCCGCCCCGCGGATCGAGCCGGTCGCCGTGCCGTATTCCTGGAGGAGCAGTGTTCCGACGGGAAGCAGTTCGCCCGGAGTGAGGGCCACGGAGAGGAAGGAGTCGTTGTAGAACGTGGCGTTGAGGTCGAGGATGTAGTTGCCCGCCGGCGCCTGCACCCGGAACGACCCGTCGGTCCCCGTGGCGACCGTCGCGAAGCACGGACCCACCCCGACCCCCGAGAGGGGGATGGCGCAGAGGCTCGCGTTGGCCCGGGCGAGCGGGGCGCCGCCGGGGATCCCGAGCGCGACCCCCTCGACGGTGGCGTACTCGTAGATCGTGACGGGACCCATCCACACCCAGGTGTCGCTGTAGACGGTGATGAAGTTCTGAGAGTTGGTCACGTAGCCGGGCGCGCTGACGGTGACGACGTCGGCCCCGGGCTTTGCGATGAGCGTGAAGACGCCCGATGCATTCGAGCTCGCTCCGTTCGTGCAGGCCGGCTGAGCGAGCGGGCAGATCGTGATGGACGCCGCCGCCACCTCGCGACCGGACGGGAACGCCCGTACGACCCCACTCACGATGCCCATGCCGACGAGGTGCACCGGGGGGACCGTGACGGTCTTGCCGAATCCAACGTTCTGGAACGAGCTGTTCGAGAGGTACCCGGGAGCCGTGATGGCGAGGTGGTCGGCGGAGCTGGGGGGAGCGTCGATCGAGAAGTAGCCGGCGCCGTTCGTCACGGTCGACGTGACGCCCGAGGTTCCGTTGGGGTCCTTCGCGACCGGCACGGCTCCGGAGATCGGCGCGCCGCTGCTCGCGTCGAAGACCGACCCATCGATCCAGCCCCACGGTTCCAGCCGATAGCTGCTGAGCGAGTGAGGCCCGCTCCCGTTCAAGTACGACGTGCGACTCGTGTTGACCGTGACGTTGGCGAGCTGGAAGGCAAAGTCGCTCGCGGTGATGTTCACCGAGATCCGGGCGGTCGCGGGCATGCTCGGCGGGGCCGTCATATTGACGAATCCCGCAGCGTTCGCTTGCCCGAGCGAGTTCCAGGAGGTGCTGAGACCCCACAACGTGCCCGGTTCGCTCGCGGACAGGGTCGCGTACGGCACGGGCGCGTGGGTCGATGCGCTCACGACCCGAGCGTCGATCCAGCCGAAGTGGACGAGGCTGATCGAGGGCCCGTGGGCGTAGGCATCGAGATTCGTCAGGTTGCCGAACGTGAGGATGTCCGGCTGCGCGAGGGTGAAGTTGCCATCCACCGAGAACGACTTCCCCTGCGGGACCCACGCCCCGATCCCGCCGGCGGTCATGTTGAGGACCTGGCTCGGGGGCAGGAACAGGGCATACGCGCCGGACGCATTGACGACCTCGGCCTCGGTCGAGTCGTAGGGCACATTGGAGGAGGCGGTGATTGACTCGAACCACACGGGCAACCGTCCTTGGGTCCCGTTCGCGACCATGGTCCCGATGACGGTCCCGAAGATGCTGAGTCCGAGGACGAGGGGAGGCCCGACGGGTTGAGTCCCGTTCGTGACGTTGAGATACGTAGAATTCGCAACGAATCCGCCCGTGAACATACCGGGCCCGGTGCCGACCCCTTTCGCGAAGAGCTCGTCGTAGATCCCGGCCGGCGCGCTGACGTTGAAATACCCTGAGGTATCGACGGTGATCCCCGCGCCGCAGACCGCCCCCAACTGGGTGCAGACGGCCACGGAGGCTCCGCCTGGCCCCATCCCGAAGAGACCGGAGACGGAGTGTCGCCACGGATCGATCACGAGCTGCCCGGAAACCCTCGGGTAGGGGATGAGCGAGATCAGCCCGATGTAGGCGGTGCTCGCGTTGCCCGTCACGTTGAATGCCAGAGACGTCGGATAGTAGCCCTGGAGAGTTACCGATAGATGGTAGGCTCCCACCGGGAGCGAATCATTGAACTCGCCACCGGTGCCTCGAACGGTCCCGACGACGATGGGCGCCCCGCCGAGCACCGGGACGGCGGATAGCCCGGCGTCGAACAGCCCGATCCCATTCGTCGCGTCGACCACCCGTCCGCTCACCCAGGAGCCGTAGGGCGCGATCGGGGCAACGCCCGCTCGGGATCCCGAGGCGACGGCGGCCGGGGCGCCTCCCGGAGGCGGCAGTTGTTGGAGCACGATGGTGGGCGCCGTGAAGTTCTCTCCGGGGGTGGAGATGTTGACCCACGTCCAATCGGTCTGATACCCCGGCGCGGACGCGCTGATCTCGTAGGCGCCCACCGGCAGGGCTCCCGCCGGGGTCGCTCCGAAGTAGAACCCGTCGGTCGAGGTCTGTCCGCCGTCGGCCCCTACCGGGCTACACGCCGTCGGCGAGCGCACGGCGCACAACTGGACGACCGCCTCGAGAATGCCGTTGCCCGAAGCGTCGACGACCTGGCCGTTGACGAAACCGTACGGCGTGAGGAGGATGGTTCCCGTCCGAGCTTTGGGACTTACGTAGACCCACGTGGAGTTGGCGAGGTAGTTTGTGACCGAGACCGTCACCTTGTCCCAACCGATGGGAGCCGAGGCGTTGAAGAAGCCGCTCGTGTTCGCGGCGCCCGACCCGCAGATGACGGCGCCCGGGGCGAGACCCGCCGGGCAGACTTGGATCGAGGGGAGACCCGCCACCGGAGTGAGGGACCGAGCTTGGAGCACCCGGCCGGTCACCCAGCCCAAAGTCAGATTGATCGATTGAACTCCGGTCGCCGACGCCGTCGACAGCGGTAATGGCTGGTTCGAGTAGTCGTAGGGTGGATTATAGATCCACGTGTAATTCTGCGAGGCGTTGCCGGCGAGAACTCGCACGATATCGGGACCGGGCGGCGTCGCCGCGCAGAAGGTGTACGGCGCGCTCGGTGACCCGGGTAGCGGGCATCCGAGCGGGACCTGGTTATCGAAGTCCCCCAGGTACGCTTGGTCCGAGTAGGATGCCGGGCCGCACAAAGCGGGTTCATCGGTAGAACATACGAGGACGTCCCAGCCCGTGAGATGGGCGGGGAAGACCTCGCCCTGGACGTACGTACCGGGAAGCAGGTCCACGTGCCCGATGTTCACCACCGCGTTCGGGGTGACGTTCGCCCAGGCGTAGTTGGAGAAGGCCGGAAGGTCGCCCGGAATCGGCCACGTGGGAACCCCGAATCCGCAGGCGCCACCGGTGTCGGGCGCGACGGTGATGTAATTGCGCAGGGGGAGCCCCGAGAACACCACGTACTGCCCGATGAAGGGGTCGCAACCGCCGGTGCACGATGTGGCGGAGAAATTATTGCTCGGAGTGAGTGCGGCCGTGTCCACGGAGTCGAGGCTGCACGCGGAGATGGTCGCCTCTCCGAGCGGCCATATCGCAGCATTGACGGCCGCGCCCCCTTGGATGCCGAGATTCATCTCGATCACACCGAGCGGCACCATGTCGACCGTCCGCATCTCGATCGGGCCCGTGCCCGGTCGGGTGGCCGGGACGACGCCGAGGGTCGTCTGGTCGACGAGATAGCCCGCGGCGTACACCGTCATCGAGTCGGGTCCGACCGGGGCCTGAGCCACGATGATCGGCCCGCCTTGGATAGACCCTTGGGCCGGCGCATAGTTGTTCACCTCGGAGGTGACTTGTATGGATGCCGGTCCACCGATCGGCTGGCCGGTCGTGGAGTCGACGATCTCGATCGAGATCTCGGTCGTCTTCTCGAGGAAGATGGTGCCGAGGTTCAGGGTCTGCCCGGCAGAGACGTTGACGAACGTGGTGTTCGTCTCGTAGTTGGAGTAGGCGAAGATCGGTGAGAACTGAACGTAGGACGAGACCGGCGGCACCGGTATCGAGAACGCGCCGAGAGGGTCCGTGTGACCCGGAGGGACGGCCTGGAACGTGCCGTCTCGGGTCTGGGCGGTGACCTGGATCCCGTCGACCGGCTCGTGCGCGGGATCGTCCCCTCGGACGACGCCGGTGACGAACGCGTCGTGTACGAGCTGGATCGTCCCGACGTTCGAAAGACCGTCCAGGTTGACGTACGTCCAGGTCCGGTTCGTCATGTAGAACGCGTCCTCGAACAGGACGACGTTCTCTCCGGTCGCGGCGAGCACACTGAACTGACCCTGCGCGTCCGTCTCGACCGGAACGCACCCGCTGACCGGGCAGAATCCCGCGAGAGGGTTCGCGGTGACCTGGACCCCGGAGAGTGGATTGTGCGGCCCGCGCGAATCGACTACGGTGCCCGTGATGTACCCCGTCGTGACGTTCAGGGCCGGAGAAGATCCCGAGGTACGCGCGAGGGACCCGGAATGGCCCGCCATCGAGGAAACGGGCCGGGCCGTGGGGACGGCTCCCGGGTTGACGGGAAACACTTGTTGGCTGTTGTTCGCGAGGATACGAGCGTGAACGACCGAGGGGTTCGCGGGAACCTCTCCGGAGAGGGTCGGTCCCGAGAAGCCGTTCAACGGCGCCGGGGCAACAGCCCGGCTGCCCGATCCAGCCCCGGCGATGTTCGTGGTCGATACGGCCGCGGACGCCTTCGCAGGGGAACTGGCGCCCGAAATCCCGACCCCGCCCGAGACGGCCTGGAACAGCAAGACCGCCAGCACGATCCCGATGAGGAGTGCGGTCGCCCTGCGCGGTCCGGGAGCGAGCCTGAAGGGGGGTGGCACTCCCGCCGAACGCTCCGCCGGGGCGAGCAAAAGTGGGGGAGATGAAGCATGCATTCGGGAACCGCGGTTTACGTCAAGGACCGCGGTCCGAAACATCACACGCACCGCCGAGGCGGTACCCGCTTTTAACCTATCCCTTGGGCCTCTCCGGGGAACCTCGACAGAGGACGGGTACAACCGTTCGGACGATTGTCGGACCGACCCCGGGGGGCGGCCTTGACCGTTCTGCGTGCACGTCGGTGAATTGGGTGCGATGCGCCGAGACCTGAGGCGGCCGGAGCCGCCCCAACATCACCGCGGCCCGGAGTCTTCCCCGTAAATGTACGACTCGCCGCCCGCACCGGGCGCGGGGGGTGGCGGAGGCTCGTTCACGGGGGCCGCGACCGCGGCGGGCGGCGGCGCGGCCGAAGTCGGCGCCGACGGACGACGCCGAAGGAGGAGCAGCGCGATCAGGGCGAGCGCCACCGCTACGACGACCGCGATCCCCAACCATTCGAACGTCGTGAGACCCCCCGCGGGCGCGCCGGAGCTTCCGCCGCCGCTCACGGTGAACGACGTGCTTTGGCTCGCCGACTTTCCGTCCGCGTCGGTGACCTTCACGGTGACGGTGTAGGTTCCCCCCATCGTGCTGGCGCACGTGAGCGTCGACGCGTTCTGGCTCGCGCAATCGGAGGGGAGGCCCGAGTAGAGGTAGGTGTACGGGGCCGTTCCGCCCGTGGAGGCCACGGTCAAGGTCACGGTGGAGCCGGAGGATACCGAGGTCGGACTCGCCGCGAACGAGGAGATCGCGGGGACCACATTGACCACGATCCGGGCGGTGAGATTGGCCGAGCCTCCGCCGTGGTCCGTGACGTGCACGGTCAGATTGTACGTCCCGGCCAGCGTGGGTAAGCAGGTCAGGCTCGAGTTGTTCGCGGAAGTGCAGCCCGGTCCCGAGGGCAACCCATGGTAAGCGTAGGTGTACGGGAGAGTCCCTCCTTGTACGGCGGTCGCGATCCCGACGATGACGCCGACCGTGAACGTCGAGGGCGACGCGGTGAAGCTCTGGATGACCAGGGCCGGATTCACGACGATCGCGGCGAACGCCGAAGCCATCTGGCCCGTGCCGTCGGTCCCGGTCGCATTGAGCGTGAAGCTCCCGACCGTGGAGGGTGTGCAAGTCTCCGTGCTGGTGGTTACCAAGACGCACCCCGGAACTCCGGTGAAGTCCACCGAGTACGGGCCGGTCCCACCGACCCACGAGACGGAGAGGACGAGGTTCGTGCCGAGGGTGAGGTTGTGCACGGAGACGTAGAGGCTCTGGATGGCGAACGGCTGGACGACCTGCACCTTCACCGGAGTCGGAGAGAGCAGGTCACCGAAGGCATCGTGCACCTGCACCTTGAGCGTCACGTTCCCGACGCTCGTCGGCGTGCAGGTGATGGCAGCGGTGATCAGCGTCGGGCACCATCCGGTCGGCGCGCTCCACAGATAGGAGAACGGCCCCGGACCTGAAAGCGCCGAGACGTTCGCTCGGAAAGCGCTCAGCTCCTGGACGACGGGGCCGGGAGCGAGGGTGATGGAACCGATGGTGAAGGCGGTCCCCGTCTCCGAGGCCCACACGACGCCCGGGCCCCAGACGGTCACCGATGTCGAGGCGGACGTTGGGGACGCCACATGGACCTCTCCCTGGCTCCTCCAGCCGTTGAACGTCGTGTTCGTCGGAAGGTTGGCCGAAAGGACGTAGTTCCCCGGGACGAGAGCGACGCTGTTGTCGGATGTGACGACGGCGGTCGAGATCGTGGCGCTCCCCGGTCCCACGTACGTGACGGGGATCGGTGCAGGCGTGAACGTGGCGTTGATCCAACCGACGCCGAGCAAGTGGGTCACGGAGACCGTACCGAGGCCGAGGGGGCTAATGTCCCCGGAGACCGTGACCCCGCTCAGCGTGTAGCCGAGGGGAACGAGCACGAACACGGTGAAGACTCCGCTCGCCACCGACGAGTTCGACGCACCGTTCGGGTACAATTGGTAGTTGAAGAACAGCTGCCCGGAACCCGTGGGCGTGTCGTTGAACCACACGGTATCGTGGGCGACCGCGCTGACGAAGTTCGCCGTCAGAGTGCCTGTAAAGTTCACCACAAGCTGGCTCACCGCGCTGCTCGGAGATTCGACCCAGAGGTTAGCCCCGGACGACGATGTCCAGCTCGAGAACGCCCTGCCCCCCACCGGGGCCGCGGCGATCGTGTACGTGCCGGGGAACAGGTAGAAGGTCGTTCCCGACGGAACCGTGGCGAACCCCGGGGCGCCCGAAGGTCCCACGGAGATCGCCCCACCGTTCACGGGGGCCGCATCGAGCTTTACGGCCGGGGCGAAATATGCCACGACCGCGACGGCAAAGCCGGCCGCGTACTGCTCGGCGACGAAATGTCCGCTGGGATTGACCCCGTCGTTCAGGATGATCGACGAGGAGTACGCCCACCCGGCGAATCCCCAGCCCGCGCTGGCGACCGCGGTAACCGCGTATCCTCCGAGTGGGAGCGTGTATCCCGGACCCATGGCGCCGTTCGCGAAAGCGCAGTTCCCGAACGAGGCGTGGCCGGGGATAGTCACCGACCCGCTCCCCGAATACGCCGCCACGCAGACCTCGACCATGAACGTGGTGGTACGGAAGTTGGCCGTGAGCGTGGCGGAAGAACCGCCGGCATTGACGACCAGCATGGTGTAGGGAAGGGTGGGAGAGGTCACCCGGGCGGATGTCCCGGAAACCGACCAGCCGGTGAAGTTGTAGCCGGCCGGGGGAAGGGCGAGGATCGAGTAAATCCCCCCGTTCAACGGCACGATCGCCCCGCTCAGCTCGTCGCTCCCCAGCGCGGTGGTGAAGAAGTAGCTGGGAGTGAGGTCGATCGACCCGCCCGAAGGGTTCGACATGAAGGTGACCGAGGTCGTCGGCGCCGACGCCGCGAAGTTCGCGGTGACCGTACCGGCGCCGGTCACATGGAGCGAGGTGAACGGGTCCCCCCGGTTTCCGACCGTGACCGGCCCGGAGGTGGACCAGTTAACGAAGTCCTTTCCCGGTACCGCGTACCCATGGATCGAGTAGTAGCCCGGTGTGATCCCGGCGAACAGGGTCGGTGCCGTCTCGCTCTGGTTGAGGAAATACGCCGACCCGCCTCCGGACCCTCCGACGGTGACTCCGTACGTCGGGCCGCCACAGCTCGGCACGGAGACGTTGTTCGGGGTGTAGAAATTGAGGCCGGCCGAGCTGGTCGCCTGGACTAGGTTGTACTGGTTGTCCTGACCGAAGTCGATCGTATTCGCGTAATCCGTCGCGCCGTAATTGAACGTGTGCTCTGTGCAGGAGTACGAGAACCACGGGTAGTCGCACCATGCGCTCGGGAGGTGCCCGATGCACGCGGTGGTGACCGCATTACCCGTCGCGTTGTTGATGAACCCTGGACCACCGATGTCCTGATGGAAACCGACCTGGGCGGGCGTCATCCGGGACGTGGCGTTAAAGAAGGTTGGCGGGTCGATCTGCCACGGCGTCGCCGTGTCGTTCGTCCAGCTCCCGGGGTCGTAGCTGGGGCACGGGCTCGAGGGATTGGAGGGTGGGACCCCTGGGGAGCAGCCCCCGTACGGATTGGTGTTCGGGACGGTCGGATTGCCGCCGTGGCCGATCTCGAAAGCAAACGCCACCGGGAGCTCTCCGCCCGGGGTCCATGGAAGCCCGTTCTCCATCGCGTTCCGGGAGTAGGACGGGTTGAGCGGGTAGTTCGGATGTCCGAGGATGTAGTTGTTGGAAGGGAGGTTGTACGAGCCATAGTTGCCCGTGTGGTTGTAGAGGTCGATGTAGGAATTGTTCCCGTTCGTCAGGTCGTTGACCGTGATGTTCTCGCCGTTCGGGTTGTTGGTCCAGCCGGTCATGGAGATCGAGATCCGGTCTCCCTGAGTCATGTTGAACATGTCGGGGCCGTAGGTGCCGTGCGCGAACAGCGGAGAGATGAAGCACGGGTTTTCGGCCCCCGTCGCGGCCTCGATCTGCCAGGCGACCGCCTGGCCGACCCAGAGGCCCGGGACCGTTGCGTTCGGGTCGCTCGGTCCAGGAGCGTACCAACCAGAGTCCGGGTAGAACTGCAGCTCGAGGAAGCACGCGTCCATCCACGCGAACGGGTCGGTCAGGACCATTCCGAACCAGATCGCGGAATAGAGGTCCGACTGATTCTGCGTCGGAGAACGGTCCGTGGGCAGCGTGATGTTCCAGGTAACGTTCCCGCCGCTCCCGTTGATCGGTGAGTAGAAGTCCAAGCCCGGCTCATCATGTCCGTAGCAGGCTGTCCCGCCCGCGTATCCGCCCTGACCGAGCGTCGAAGGCCAGATCCCGTCGCAAAACTTCGGTATGGAGTAGCCGGAGCCACCGCCCCCCCATCCGCTGCCTGCGAGACCCGGGCTGGAAGGGGAGATCATCCCCCTCGGCGCGATCCCACCCATTGCGGAACCGGCTCCGGCCCCCGCGTGGTTAAGGGTGGGGATGTGAAAATTCGGAGGGAATGAGAAGGGCGAGCCGAACGGCGTGGAGGCGCCGCTGGCGAGGGGGGCCGGGGCAACCGGGACGTTCGCACGAACGCCGGGGGCGGTCGAGCGCGCGCTCAGAGAGGACGACGGTTTCGCCGCAGGGATGCTCGCACCGGCGTGAGGGGCGAGGGAGAGATGAGCGGGGACGACCAGCCCGAGCGTGCTCGAAGCCACCATGAGGACGACGATCGCTGCGATCAGGATCAGACGCCGGCCGTCGGTCCCACGGCCTACGGAACGCTGAGTGCTTGCTGATGCGATGTCCGTCATTGATGCCCGTCTCCGGGGGCCGAAGTGCTCCTCGTTCAAATACTCGACCTTCCGACGAAATCGCGTTGGTTTGTACCGCTGGGACCGACCCTTGGGAGCGGACCCCCGAGGACTGAGGGAGCCTCCGAACGCTCGGGGCGAAACCGCCGACCGGGACTCCGGAAAATCTCGGAAGATATGCCTAGGACCCGACGCCTTGCTTCGGTCGGCCGTCGGATTCCGATTCGCCCGTCTCGCCTTCCTTCAACCGGCCCGCGATGAAGGCGAAAACGAGCAGGAAGGTGATCGAGACCACGAAGGCGATCGCGATGATCGCGTCGAACGGGATGAGGCTCTGATTGGTGTACGTGAGGCCCGACCCGATGAACGGCACGGGGTTCTTGTCCGAGACGAACGTGAAGATCGCCCACGTGATCCCGACAAAGATGAGGGTCGTGGCGGCGTCCCTTCCCGAATACGGATAGTTCTGGGGAAGCTCCCGGTACCGAACGACGAGGTAGGCGAACATCACGAACAGCGTGATCATCAACGTGAACGCGAGGAACACTCCGATCGCGAGGTAGAGGACCGCGAAGATCGCAAGTGCGATGGCGTAGAGAGGCACGTCCATCCGTGGTTTTCCTCGGGCGACGGACACTCCCCCGAGATTTAAACCTCACGAATCGAATCTTTGCGCCCGGCGAGCGAAGCCGCTCCCACCACGACGAGCCGACCGGGCTTTTCCCCGTGCGCGAGGCGGTTCGGGTCGACCGGGGTCCGGATTCCGTCAAGCGGGGTCCACGGAGCGAACAACCCCCGAACTGGGCATCCTACTTCGAACTCTCATGAAGCAATCCCACCCCCACCGATGCGAGTGGTCCGGCGTCTCCCCGGACGATGGACATGTCGTCATGTGCGACCGGGTCGCGAGCGGACACGTCATTGCGAGCCAGCCTCGACCGACGTTCTGCTGCGACGAGCACGTCGGTTGGGCGAAGCGTGTGGCCGGGGGCGGAAGTTTCGTCCGCGGGGTCCGGGCGGAAGATCGGGTGGCTCCGTTCACCCATCATGCGATGGTTCAGCTCGAACACGGTTCGCTCGCGAGCTTCGGCGAGGTCTACTAGTAGATCTTCCCCCGGAATTCGGCGGAGCCGCGCGACGTCCCGTCGTCTCCGAGCCGTAGACTACAGTTCTTTATCCCACGTTCTCGTATCCCCCGCGTGGCCGGTCCATCGCCGGCGGGCGCTGCCCTCCCGCGCGCCCTCTCCGGGTCTCCCACGTGCGCCCAGGTCCGAACGTATCTGGCCTTGCTCGCCGGAGGACATGCCCCCGCGGTGGAGCCCGAGGTCTGGGACGCCCTCGCCCCGCGCAATGCCCTGGCGGGGACGATCGATCGCCCCGAGCTGACCCCCGTAGGGCAGCAAGTCCTGCGCGAGCTCGAGCTGCGGGCGTATCGAACGGACGGCCTCCCGCTCGAAGCCGTCGCCACAGAGATCGGGAACGCGGTCGGCGCTCTCGGTGCGATCGCCGATAACGCCGAGTACTTTCTGGCGGAGCTGGGCCCGGTTCCCCCGGCGCGTGTGGTTCCGTTCCTGCGGATCGTGGCGGCGAGCCTCGCCTGTCGTCCTGAGAGCCCGGAGGACCTGGTCGAGGAGTTCAAGAACGCGTGGGGGTCGATGGAGGTGCTCGGGGGAACGGACCCCGACCGGCTCCTCGCCGCCGAGCTCGTCGCCGCGTCCGGCGTCGCCCAGGAGTCGTTCTACTCCCCGATGATGAATTCCGTTGACCGGCTGAGGTCCGCGGGATGCCGGTCGGCGCTCTCGACCGCCGCCCTCCTCCACCTTCACCCGACGGTCACGATGACCCCCCCGATCGACGCGTGGGTCGAAGCCCGGCGGCGGATCGGTTCGGACGAGGAGGCGGCGCTCGTCGTCGCCACCGGCGAACCGAAGGGCCGCGTGGACCTGTGGGAGGCCTGGCGGGACGCTCTTCCCGGCACCGACACCGACCGGCGGCGGGCCGCGGCGTACCTCGCCGCCGAAGGGACGCCGCTCGAGACGCACTCGGCCCGCATCACCGAGGGGACCGCGCTGGTCGGCGCGTCGTTCCGGCAGCCCGCCCTGGCCGCCTCGATCGCCGCCGTCGCCCTTCCCTACCGAGCCTCCGAGTACGTCGATTGGCTCACGAAGTCGACCGGTGTGGCCACCTCCCGCCAGCTCGCCCCCACCCGGGGGGAACTGAGCGTCCTCGGCCTCGCGCTCCTTCGGGGGATCCGGCCCGGTTCCGTCGTCGGGGGCGGCCCGGCCCCGACCGACCTCCCGGTCCCCGCGGGGGACGGACTGCCCGCGCACGTCGCGTTGCACGCGTGGTTGTACCGAGACGCCCAACCGGCGGACCGGCTCGCGCGATAAGGGTCCCGAATTCCCCGCTCGGCCGCGGAGCGCACCCGCGAGCGACTACTTTTCGAGCCAGGCCGGGTCGTCCGGGATCGGTCCCTCCGACCACAGCGGGGACTTCGGTTCCGGTGGGGTCGGCGCGACCGGTTCCACCGGAACGATCGGTGCGGCGGGGGGAGCCTCGATCGCGGGCGATGCGAGGGGCGAAAGGGCCGTGGTCGCGAGCCCGGGGCGCGCCGTCGGGGGCTTTCTTCGGCGTCGTCCGAGCAAGTAGCCTTCGGCGAGGCCGACCGTGAGCAGGACCACGACGATGATCGCGAGCGCCGCCCAATCGAACGGCGAGACGGAGGCCGAGGAGGCCGTGGTCTGAGCCGCGAAGGTGGCGGTCTCGGTCACCGGCCCAGAGAGAGTGATCGTCGCCGAGGGGTGCGAGCCGGTGTAACTTCCCGCGCCGATCCCCTGCCAGCCCTCGAACGCCCAGCCGGCGACCGGGGAGGCCGGAGCCGAGAGCGTGAACTGGCTACCCGAGGCGGCCCACGACTCGTTGGTCGTGCTCGGCTGGCCGGCGGCGGAGACCGAGACGGAGACCAGGAACTGCTCCTGGAAGCTGACGGACGTGCTCATGTTCGCGGTGATGTCGAGGTTGGACGGTCCGACCAGGGTCGGGACGAACCGCTCGCCCGCACCGACGTACACCGTCGGGACGGTGAGCCCGTAGTGGCCGCTCAGGCCGTTGACGAGCAACATCTTCCCGTTCCCGGAAGCACCGTGGCCGGGGGTCAAGGCCAGCTGCCAAGTGGTCCCGGCCGGTAGGCCCGATTCGTTGAGGGCGAGAGAGTACGTCGCGCCGACGACGACCGGGGCTGCCCCGAACTGCGCAACGAGGTCCACCGAACCGGCGAGGGTGAGCTGGAGCACGGAGGACGTGCCGAGGAGCTGCGAGGAGCCGCCATCCACCGCGCCGAGCCAATTCTCGAACACCGACCCGGCCTGAGGCGTTGCGGTGATGGTGAGGAGCGAACCTCCGGTTTGCCAGAACCCCGTGGTCGGGACAGAAACGCTCCCGGAGCCGACGGCGGTGACGGTGACGAAGTACTGGGTCTCGAAGGTGGGGATGATGGTGACGTTCGCGTGGATCGAGATCGCTCCAGACGAGACCCCCGGACCGGTGACGCCCGTCACTACGTATCGCGAGATCGCAACACCGACCCCGGTCACGTTCGGGAATGCGAGGGTGTACGACCCTCCGGAGACGTTCGAGATGGTGAACGACCCCGTACCCGAGTACGACGTCGCCCCGAGTGTGACCGAGTACTGCTGCCCGTTGGGTAGCCCGGTCGGAGCGACCTGAACGGAGTAGACGGTGGGGGGAGTCGGCTCGAAGACCGCGAACTCGCTGACCGGTCCTCCCGGCTGGATCGTCACTTGCGACCGAGTGCTCTGCGCACCCGCGGTGGCGCCGAGGCCGGTGCCGTCCCATCGAAGGAATGTGTATCCGACGTTGGCGGTGGCCGTGAGCTCCACCGTCTGTCCCGAGATCACCCAACGGCTAACCGGCGAGGCAAGTCCCCCGAACCCGGCCGAGACCGTGAGCCAGTATTCGGGAGCGTAGGTCACGGTGATGGCCGCCGGCCCCGCGAGGTCGAGGAGAAGCGGGGAGAGGCCGCTCTGGTTCGATTCGTTGAGCAGCGCCAAGTTCGAATAGATCTCGGCGGGCAAGTAGTCCGTCCCGGTCGTGGTCTGCACGGTCGACGCGGCCACCAGGTACGAACCGGCGGGCAACGTCGTCGAGGTGCCGTTGCGCGAGGGCGAAAGCTGGGTGACGGCGTCCGTAGCGAGGTTGGTAAGGGTCACGTTCCCGTCGGTGCCGTTCGGCAACCCCAGAGCGCTCACGGTCACTGGGACGGAGAAGCTCGACGTCGGCTCGAGCGTGTATTGAACGATCACCGGCGGCGTGTGGGGGAGTGCGACCGTTCCGCCTCCCACGATCGTGCCGACCCAGTCCCAACCGGGCGTCGCGCTCGGGATGTTCCAGGGTTCGATCGTGCCGAGGCCGAGGCTCGCGGCGTTGTTGACGATCGGGGTGCCGGCGGGCGCTTGGACGCTCCCCGAGCCCGCGGAACCCGAAAGGGAGACCCCCCACGTCACACCGGCCGGCAATCCCTGTTCCTGGATGGTGAGCGTGGACGTGAAGTCCGAGCAGTACGAGTTGTAGGTGAACAATGTTCCGCCGAAGTTCTCGAACTCAATGTAGCAGACCTTGGTGATGAAGAATGTCGCGCTCTCGTCGACCGGCCCTTGCGGAACGAACGTGATGTTCTGCTGTTCGCTCGAAACGCTGCCCGCACCGGACCCGCTCCAGCCGCTGAAGGAAACCGTGTAGTTCGTCGCGTCGCAGAACGTGTATCCGAAGAACCCTCCGTACGGGTAATTGCAGGGGTACGCGGGGGTCGGGTCGAGACCGAGTTGCTGCACCGAACCCGGCCGTACCCAGGACGGGCCCGTCGGCGGCACGGGCGAAAAGTACTCCGAGAAGCATCCCCAACTCAAGTTCCCGACGACGTTCGGGTACGACCCGGGCGGTCCGAGACATCCCGGATAGAAGCTGGGGGGGCATGTCGCGAAATCGAGGACGCACGCGATCGAGTTCACGTTCGGGATCGAGTAACTGACCGTCACGGAGACGTATTCGAGGAACGTCGCGCTCACGGCGAGGCTCCCCGTGAGGGTCTGCGGCGAGGAAGGTGCGGAAGCCGGGGGAGTCAGCAGGAACTCGTAGCCGGGAACATTCACATTCGGGATGAGCCAGAAGATCGGAACGCCCGTGGGCACGCCGCTGACCGTGAGCGTTTGGCTGTCCAGCCCCTCTCGGAGGTTTCCGAGGATGTTCACGGACCAGGTGGTTCCGGAGGTGAGCCCGGTCTGAGCGAACGAGAGCGTCACACCAGTGCCCAGATACAGGGAGGAGACCTCGATGCCGGACGCCGGCAAGGCGGAGGATGGGTAGCCCGAGGTGCACGGGGTCGAAGCGAACGCCGGGCAGAGGTTGGAGGTCCAGAAGTATTCGGGGTTCGAGTTCACGATCACGACGGAGTCATACTCGCCGGACCAGGCGTTCGGCGTCGGAGTGTACGCCGCGGCCACTACGAGGGGCGTGGTGAAGGTAAACCCGCCGTCCGAGGAGCTGAACACTACCTCCGTCTGGGCCCCGCACGGCGCGGTTCCGAAGCAATCGGTCCCGTTGTAAAGCCCGGCCTCGAAGTAGAGCACTCCGCCGGCGGTGGCCATCGCGAGGGTGGTCACCGAGTCGTTCGCGGAGAGGGAAGTGGAGCCGGGGTCGATCGTGCTCGGATTGAGAACGACCGTGCCGATGTTGCCCGAGGACCAGGACGCGCCGCTGTCGAACGAGCTGAACAGGTAGAGCCCGTTCACGAGGCACTCATTCGCGGGGGCCACACAGCTGACGGTTCCGAACTGCGTGGTCGAGTTGTTCCCCACGTAGCTGCCGACGAACGCGACGAAGATCTCCCCGAGCGCCGCCGACGTCACGATTTGGGGGGCCGGGGTCTCGAACGGTCCGAACGAGACCGGGTTCACCCACGCGGACCAACCCGGGGAACCGAGCGGTATGTTGCTCGCGACCTGGGAGTAGTTGAAGACCGTGCCGTTCGAGTACGAGCTCGCGACCCACACCGAGCCCTGCCAGACCGGGCTCGCGAAGCTGTAACAGAAGTAGGGGTAGAAGTTGCTGCACCAGAAGCTCTCCTCACTCACGTTGCTCGTGTAGGCGATGTAGACGTGCCCCTGCGCGTCCGTCGTCACCTGCGGGTTCATGGAGTACAGGGCTCCGGAGCCGGTGCTGACCGGGATCGTTGGGCTCCACACGGCCCCTCCCGAGGAGGAGACGACCAGGGCGATCGCTCCCAGCGAGTTCTCGGTCTCGAGCGACATCCACGTCAGGTAGAGCGTGTTCCCGTAGGCGGTGATCGAGGGGACGGCGGGGGTGAACTGGAGTCCGGGGGGAGCGGAGGCCGGGTTCGAGATGTTGAGCACCTGCGGGACGGACCACGACGAGCCGTTGTCGTAACTCTCGGTGAACACCAGGCGCGACTCGGTGGGCGGCCAGGACGCCGGCGTCAGCGGCGGCAGCTGACCCGCGCTCAGATTGAACTCGACATACGCGAGCGCGAGAGTTCCGTTGAGGAGCGAAGTAAGGGTCGGTTCCCAGGCGTCATTGTACGCGGCGGAGGTTCCGGAGCAAACCGGGTTCCCCAGGTATTTGACCGAGCTCCAGGTGGTCCCATTGTCCAACGATGTGACGAACGCGATGTTCGCAACGCTGGTCGCCCGCATGGAGGGGCAGGGGCTCTGGTTCGTGAGGGTCGTGTAAGCCGCGGCCAGGACTCCTCGGCTGGTGAGGTTCGCGCTCACGTCGTTCGAGATATTGTAGCAGAGCGAAGCGACGCACGATTGATTGACGAACGAGGCGCTCGGCAGGCCTTGGGTGGTGTAGAAGGTCCCGGGGCCGGTCGGGGACTGAGGTAGGATCTTCGCGGCGGCCGCGACGGGCGAGGGAGTGGAGGGCGCGGCGGAGGTCGGGGAAGAGTGGATTACGGCCGGAGAGAAGTTCGGGTGGGAGGAGAGCCCCACCGCCGGCACCGACCCTGCGGTGGAGGAAAGCAGCAGGAGAAGGAGGATGGGCAACACCCAGAAGTGGCGGGTGGAACGCCGAAGGATATCGAGCGAGGGTTTCGGAATCATCGCACGACTCCTCCGTCGGTCGGGGGCGCAGTTGCCGACCCCTTTGGCCGGGCCGAAAGGCGCGAGAAGACAACTCCCACACCGATGCCGAGCACCATGCCCACGGCCCCGAGCCCGGCCCAGGTTTCGGGATTCGACCAGATCGACGAAGCGGCCGCGCCGGCGCCGTGCGAATGGAACTGGGCCACCTCCGTGAGCGGGGTCGTGACGATGATGGATGCCGTGGCGTTCGTCCCGTCATACGCCCCGGATCCGGTCCCGGACCATCCCGCGAACGCGTAGCTCGAGTTCGCCGTGGCCACGAGATAGAGAATGCTGTTCGCGGCATAATAGCCGGAGCCGGGGGAGACCTGGCCGCCGACCGACGCCGAGACCTGCACCCAGTAGTACGGGTCGAGCGAGACCTGTACGGTCCCGTTCGCCCGGACGCTGTACGACACCGGATCGGTGGTGGACGCTCGGTACTGGACAAGCCCGCTCGGCGCGTTCGCCGTGTTCACCAGCATCCCGTACGTCCCCGGCGCGAGTCCGGTGATCGTCAGGCTCGAACTGGTCGATGTGTACCCGACGCCACCCAGCGTGATACCCCAAACGGTGCCGCTCGCAACCGGCGTGGTGAGTTGGACCGTGAGAGAGTAGCGGGCCGGCGGCTGCACAACGACCGGAGTGAACACGGCGACCTCGCTGACGGGGCCGGAGGCGGTGATGGTCACGCTCGCGTCCGATCCAGTATACGACCCCGAGCCCGTCCCTTGCCAGCCTACGAAGGTGGAACCGGGGGATGGGAGGGCCGAGATCGTGACCTGGCCGTTCTGGGCGACCCATCCCGAGGAGCCGAGCGGACTGTTCTGGTAGGTACCCTCGACCGTGCCGCTCCCGGTCTCGGTCAGCTGGACGAACACCTGCGGCGAGTAATCGATGAGCACGGGGGGCGTGGCAGACCCGTTCGTGCCGACGACCCCGGGATACGGCGTGGGCACATAGCGCATCAAGCTCGTTCCGTTGAGATAGGCGACCGGAACATCGAGGTGGTAATGGCCGCTCGCCCCGGCGCTCCACGGCCAGAGTTGGCCCACCTGGAACCCCGATTGGTCGGAGGAGTAGCCAACGCCGTTCATGTCGACGGTCCACCACGTCCCCGCGGGCAGGCCAGATGCCGTGAAGGTGAGATTGAACCGCGCGCCCGGCAAGGGAATGAAGGTCGCCGATTCAACGACCGGGCCGTTCATCGTGACGAGTGGGCTGGCAGCGGTACCCGTGTAAGAACCCGCTCCGGTGCCCGACCAACCCCCGAAAATGTACCCGCTCGTGGCGGTCGCGGTAATTGAGACGACCCGTCCCGCGGGTTCCCATGCGGTGAGCTGGTTCTGCTGTACTCCCCCGTTCACCGAGACGAAGCCGCCGGGGGAGGCGAGGAGCTCTAGCTGGTAGGCGGGGACGTAGCCAATTGTGTACGACCGACCCGGAACGACGGATATGGAGCCAGGGCTAGTGCCGTTCGCGGGTACATACCCGGTAGTGCCGGCAGGACTGACGGCGTTGTCCAAGCTGATCCCGAACGTCCCCGGCCGGGTCGTGACGTTGATCCACGGCGTGGACGAACTGTAGGTCGAGTCGTTGAACGCGATCGACCATTCCGTCCCGGCGGTCAGGTTGGTCGCCTCGAACGCCACGACTCCGGCGGGCGCCGACAGGTTGACGAAGCTTGAGAACGATAACGGCACTTGGGTCTCGACCGGGGAGACGAACGGATTCGGCCCCACCACCGAGCCGAAGTACTCCCAACCCGGCACCGAGGAGTTCGCCCAGATGTTGGAAACGGTGTGGGCCCCCGGATTGAGGTTCGGCACCACCGCCGGCGCACTCGCGGTCCCGGTGAGGCCGCTCGAATCGAGGGTCACGTGGTACACCGACGTCGACGGGAGTCCGGTCTCCGAGAACGTGATGTTCGATTGAAGGTTCGCGGGAGCGTTCCCGAACCATAGCGTCTCGTTCATCGGTCCGAGCACCGTGATCGCGCCCGAGGAAGCCGGGCAGAAGAACGCGTCGAAGCAGAACCCTTGCATTCCCCCGGTGTACGAGCCGGTGCCGGTTCCCGTCCAATAGATCGGAGCGAATTGGGCGTACGCGGACTGGCTCAGGTACAGCTCGAGGGTCGTCCCGAGCGGGAAGTACCACGGGGTCTGGTAGTAGCATGCCGCCTGCACGCAGTTCGTGAACCAGCTCTCGCTGAAGTTCCCGGTGAAGTCGAACCCCGAATAGAAGATCGAGCTATCCGCGATGGGCGGGAACTGGGAGTACTGCTCCCACGTGGCGGAGACGTAGGCGGGGAACGGAGTCGAGAAAACGTTCGCCGAGATCGCGGTCGTGTCGAAACAGCAGACCGTGGTCAGCCAGGGCAGGAGACCGGACGGGATCGCATTGAATTCGAGGCCCTCCCAGACCTCGAACGCGAAGGTCACCGTGCGATTCGAAGTGTATGAGACGGTCGTCTGCGGGAACGAACCGGCCACGACCTCCCAATATCCGGGTTGATACGAGGCCGAGATCAGGATTGGGGTCCCCGAGGGGATGTTCGTGACGAGGATGGAGGGGGTGGTGAGGGAGTACGGAATGCCGTCAATCGAGAACTGCCACATGCGTCCGGCGGGGAGACCGGATTCCGAGAACGTGATCGAGAGCGCCCCCGGCGCCCCCGAGACCGCAAGAACCCCGACGATCAGGTCCGTCTCGTACGTCGTGTTCACGAAGTAGAACGATGGACCTCGCGCGAGCGTCGTCGTAGGTGCGAGCGGAAACGCGAAGGCGATGAGAGGTGTCCCGGTCGCCGAAAGGCCGACGCTCGCGGAGAAGCCAGGGAAGGAAGAGCGGGTCGTGTTCACCGAGCCGCCGGAGATGAACGACTGAACGTCCACCGCCGCCGGGGGAGCCCACTGGAGGGAAGAGCCAATGGGAGAGGCCGTCGCCCACTGGGAGAGGGAGTTCGCGAGACCCGATGTCCCGGTCGATTCGTTCGCTTGAGTGTAGGTCAGGTAGACAGCCGAGGAGGAGACTCCGATTCCCGGGTTGAACGAGCGGACAGCCGTGGATCCGGACAGCGCCACCACCGGTCCGCCCGAAACAACGCCCCCCGTGTCCGACTCAACGAACACCCCGGTGTGGTTGTAGTTGCCGGACGCGGCCGGGATCCCTTGGTCATACGTCGCCGCGTACGCCACGTAGAGAGAGAGCCCGTTCGGAGAGAACGCGGCCGAGACTTGCGGGGTCGATTCGAAGTACCCTGAATAGCAGGCGCCCGTGTAACAGAGAGTCTCACCCCCGGTACCGAGGACCGTCGGACCTGTCCACGACGTCCCGTTGGTGTTCGACGTCACGTCCACGATCGAGTCACCGTAGGCGACGCAACTCCCCGAGATGTTCGCGACGCAGCGTCGGTCGGTCGCGTACGCGACGCCGAGAACTCCTCCTGTTCCGACGGCGACCGACGGGGAGATCGCTGTGTACTGTTCGGCCGAGTTCAGTCCCGGCAGGGTCGTCGGCACGCTCCAGGTGTTCCCGCCGTTGGTGGAATACATGAACTCGATGGCGATCGGGAGCGGCCCACCTGGGAGCGGCGTGCTCGAGTTGGCGATGTCCTCGAACACGATGTACACCGTGTTGCCGAACGCGGCAATCGATGGCCGGGCAATCGAACCCGAAGAATCCAAAGTAACGGCCGGGCTGAAGGTCGTTCCGTTGTCCGTCGATCGCAGGAAGCCGAGCGCGTCGGTTCCCCGCGCGACGTAGTTGGCCGCGAAGGCAGTGGAGTTCTCTTCCACGAAAGCGCCGTAGACGGAACTTCCACTCGCGGCGAACGACGGTTCGATCGCATTCAGGTATTGGCACGTGTCATTGCCCAACGGGCGAGACGGTCCGAACGAATTGCCGTTCGTTACCGAGAGCGCGAGTCCGACGCGGGCGACCGTCGAGGACGCGGCTCCCGCACAAACGTTGGCGGTGGCGTTCGTGTACAGCTCGCTTCCGAGGCCTACCGTTCCGTTGGCGAGAGTGACCAGGGAGGGAGTCTGCGCCGCGGGGTAGCAGAAATTCTGATAGAACGGTGGGGCGTTGATCGACGAGCACGCCGAGTCGACCCGGCCCAGAATCGACACTAGGGTGTAGGTGACATTGACCGTGACCGAAGCCCCAGTGACCGGCACGGACCCGCTGTCGGGCGAAACCGAGAAGCCGGGGACGGAACCGATGGCCGAGGAACCGACGTAGTAGCCGTAGGTGGCGTTGGTGACCGAGAACTGGATGGAGTTCGTGCCGGAGCTAAGAGTGTTAGTTCCGTTGAGCGTGACGGACCACGGCGTTCCACCCGGGAGCCCGGTCTCGTTGAACGTCACGTTGAACGTGGGCTGCGCGGTGAACGTGAGGTTCACGGGGGTGGGATTGGTTCCGTTCACGTTGACGAAGCCGCTAATCGGGGCCTCGACAAATCCGGGCATGGGCGAAACTGTGTAGGAATAGTTCGCGTTGGGTTCGCTGAAGAAGATCTGGTTGGAGAAGGAAGCTTGAGAGTTGGAACCATTCAGAGTAACCGACCAGGGATTGACCAGCGGAAGACCGGTTTCGTTGAATGTCACCGTGTAGGTAGTTTGTGGCGTGAAGACCAAACTCACGGGCGCAGAGTATGGCCCGATCACGGTGAACGAGCCCGAGGTCGGGGCAACGGTGTAGCCGGGCTCCGAAACGGGCGCGAAGGAGTAGGTCCCGTTCGCCGCGGGGATGGTCATCGACGAGCTGGTCGTGGTGTACACACTAACCCCGTTCCAAAGCACGGACCACGCTTGGAAGAACAGGCCGGTTTCCGTGAAGGTCACCGGATACACGGGAGCGCCCGAGTAGAAGAACGACACCGCGACGGTCGAGGGGAAGGGCGGAGAGACCAAGACGACCCCCGTGGGAGATGACGGAGAGTAGCTGTTGACCGGGTTGACGGTGTACGAATACGAGCCGGCGGGCATGAAGAACTCAATCGAGGTGCCGGTCGTGGTCTGCGTCGTCCCATTCAGGGTCACCGACCATTTGGTTCCGGACGGCAGAGGACAGAAAAAGAAGCAACTTTCATTGAAGAAGACGGGGATTAGGGGTGGGGGCAGGAACGAGATCGTAATGTCGAGGTTCCCCCCATTCACGCTGACGTTCCCGTACTGCGGAGAAGGTGCGAGGCCTGCCGCGTCAGGTATGGAATAAGCGTTGGCGCCGTCGAGCTCCTTGAACTGAAGCCCAAATCCGGTCGAGCCTTGAAGGACGGAGCCGAGGGTGACGTACCATGTTGCGCCGAACGGGAGGCCAAACTCGGTAAAGTTGACATCGAACGGCGAGATGACGTTCGTCTGAAGCGAGAAGAGCGTGTCATTCACCACCGGGTCGACGGAGAGCGGCGTGTAGGCCGCGCTGAAGGCGAGAGTCACCGTGTCCGTCGCGGTCACGGTCACATTGTAGTATCCGGTCGCGGTCGGAGCGCAGAAGAGGAAGCTCGTGTCCGAACTCACGCAACCTGCGGGCAGTCCGGAGAAAGAATAGGAGATCGGGTCGAAGATCGGGCTGTAGGCGCCCACCGAGAAGCTTGTCGAGGAGCCTTGAAGGATCTCGGAGGGGAACGCGGAGAATGAATAGATGATGGGGGAAGAGCTGCCCGCGGCCGGGGTGGCCCCCGAATTGGACGAACCCCTCGCAGGGATCGCGGAGGAATGCGAGCCGAGGAGGATAGAGACTCCGGCGAGGCTGGATCCGAGGAGGATAGAGATAAGCAGAAGGACCGCGATTCGACTCCGGGAGACTCGCAAGAACCCTACGCGCCCGCACCCAGAGAGGTGCATGGCTTCGGGCACCTGCTCCCCCTTTAAGGAGCTTTCCCGCCGGCATTTCCGGCATACAAGAAGTTGCCTCCCGAGGGCGATTCCCCGGACTTTCCAGGGCGTCTCGGGCCGGAAAACATCCCTTTCCCTCTCGAACGGGCCGTGCCGGACAAAACGGACGGACGAAGGGTTCCCGCTCGCCTCTGGGATGGGGCGGCCACCGAAACCTGTCTCGTAGGCGACGCTCCATGAACAAAGCGTCGGTCAGGTTCCCGGCCCCGTGAAGGATAAGCCGAGGTCCATCCTTGCTTCAGTATGACCGGCCGCGGAGGCGATGACCCCGGTGAGACCTCGGGCCGAGGCGCTCATGCGCGGGACCGCGGAGCTCGTCGGGACAGCGTTGCGGACGAAACCCGCCGGTACATCGAGGCCCACCCGTCGATCCGGGACTGCGTCCGATATGACATCGTGAATTTCACGGCCCTCGCTCGGCGAATCCGCGCGGAGACCGGCCTCGAGAGTCAGGAAGCGGTCGAGATTGCATGTCGCCGGTACCGCCGCCAGATGCGTGAGGAACCGGCGCAAGAGGAGCAACTGCGGGCGGTGCTGCGGGCGAGCCACCTCGAGGTGCGGACTCATCTTGCAGTCATCACGGCGCTCGGCGATCTCGAGTCCATGGAGCGGCTCGTGGTCGGCGCCGAACGGCTCCTGTCGAAGCGCACAGGGTTCGTTCAACTATTCCAAGGATCGGGAGTGGTCACGGTCCTTTGCGAAGACGCCATTCTCGGCTCCCTTCTCAACGTCATCCCGCGATCCTCCCTCATCCGACAGGCGCGGCGCCTCGCCGCCGTGAGCGTGAAGAGCCCGGAGGAAGTCCTGGTGACCCCGCGGGTGCTCGGTTTCCTGGCCGAAGCGATCGGGCGCGCCGGGATCAACTGCGTCGAGATGACGAGCGTGTACACCGAGACCTTCTTTGTCTTCCACTCTCCGGATGCGATCCGCGCGTTCGCTCTCCTGTCCGAGCTGTCTCGATCGGTCGAGTTGGCATCGGACCATTCGGGCTGAGTGAAGAACCGACCCGTCCCGCGGGCCATGCTCCCGCCAGACGGTGTCAACGGCGCGGCTCGGCGGGGAAACCCTTCTGGCCTTGGCCATTCCCCGCGCGGGCGGGGCGGAGGATGGGCTCCAACGGGTTGCGCGGG
>Ga0209415_10001286_pt1 | contig 47917 bp, 44 predicted proteins | sample PeaSoiSIISIP2007_FD_187696 | JGI IMG/M metagenome (GOLD analysis project Ga0209415, IMG submission 187696) | Peat soil microbial communities from Weissenstadt, Germany - SII-SIP-2007 (SPAdes) (version 2) | ecosystem: Environmental > Terrestrial > Soil > Wetlands > Peat | place: Germany... | reverse complement strand
CAGCCTGAGCTCGCGTGGCGCGACGAGCTTCGGTCCGGTCTGCTGCGGATGCTCCCTGTGCGCGGCTTCGCATGGCACGCTAAAGCCGTCGTGCTCTTCCGGCGAGGCGCGCGCTTCAGCCCTGCCGCGGAACGGCTGCTCGTGGCAGTCCGCAAGGCCGCCCGCCGGCTTACCCCCGACTGAACGCCGGCGATGCCTGCCGCCTAATGCAGGCTCGGTGATTTCAGGAACTGGGTGCGGTCGGCCGAGCGCACCTCGAGGTCGAGCGTCCTTCCGCCGCGGAACACCACCATGGGAACCTCGACGCCGGCGGCGCCGCGGCGCCAGACCTTGCGGTAGAGCGAGGCCAAATCCGCGATCTCCTCGCCGGCTACGGCAAGCACGATGTCGCCGGTCTTGAGCCCGGCGCGCCGCGCCGGCGCGCCGCTCGCCAGGCCGGCCACCACGACCTTGTCGTCGATCTCGGTGGCGTAAAGTCCGAGCCAGGGCCGCGGCGGATGATTGGGCCGGCCCAGGGTCAGGAGATCGTCGAGTATCGGCGGCAGCAGATCGATCGGCACCGTCATGTTCAGGTGGTCGCGCTCATTGCCCTCGCCGCCCTGCTGGAGATGCAGCGAGCCCAATGCGATCAGCGCGCCCTCGCCGTCGATCACCGCGGTGCCGCCCCAATTGGGATGGGCGGGCACGGTGAAGATCGCCTCGTCCAGGAGGTATTCCCAATAGCCGGCGAATTCCTGCTTGGCCGCGATCCGCGCGTTGAGGGCATGTGGCCGCCCGCCGGCGCCGGCGACGATGACGCGGTCGCCCGGCTGGGCGCTGGCCGAGCGGCCCAAGGGCAGCGGCGGCAGCTTGAGCCGCGCCAGCGCCTGCACCAGGCCGAAGCCAGTCTCCTGGTCATAGGCCATGACGTGTCCCGGGACGGCGCGCCCGTCATTGGTATTGAGCCAAACCGAATCCGCCTCGGTGATGAGATAGCCGATGGTCAGCACTACGCCGTCCTCGCGGATGAGCACGCCGTTCCCGGCGCGCTCGGTGCCGAGCGTGCCGGCGGTATAGGCATCGGCCGGGACGGTGGCGCGCAGGCCGAGCACCGCCGAGAGCGCGCGGTCGAGATCGAAGGGCCAGTCCGCCGGCTTGGGCTGGGCCTGGGGCGGGATCTCCCAATCGCTCGACTCGGACATGACGCACTCCCTTGGCCGCCGGTTGGGGCAAGCCCCGCGGCGCAACGATACACCATCGCCGCCGGCCGCCGCGACCCCGGCGGATGCCATCTCCCGCGCCGCCATCCGCCGGTTGCGCCGCGCCATGGCTTCGCTTATCTCTTTATCTTCTCATCCTGCGGCGCACAATTCGGGAGGTTGCAATGCGCGAGGTCAGCAGCAGCAGCAGACGGAGGTCTTCGGCCGCATTGGCGAGCGAAGCCGCGACAGCCGAAGGCGCGATCAAAGCGGCCTTTCTGCGCCACATCGACGAGCAGCAGCACGAAGCCGGCTTTGGCGCGCCGGGCAGCGCCTTGGCGGCGGACAAGCCCAAGGAGCGCGAGAAGAGCCGCCGGCGCTGAGACGGCGCTATTCCCGCTCTTCGCCGCTTGCGGCGCGGCGCCGCTTAACGCCGCTGCGCGCGCGCTTTTCGGCGAGGCGGCGCTCGCGCGCGGCGGCCGAGGGACGGGTCGGGCGGCGCGGCTTGGGCGCGACGGAAGCGCGCCGGATCATATCGACGAGACGCGCGAGCGCGGCGCCGCGGTTGCGCTCCTGCGTGCGGTAGCTGTCGCAGGTGATGACCAGGACTCCCGCGCGCGTCACCCGCCGGCCGGCCAATGCCTTGAGGCGCTGCCGCACTGCCTCGTCGAGCGCGGGCGAGGCGTCGATGGCGAAGCGGAGCTGCACGGCCGTCGCCACCTTGTTGACGTTCTGTCCACCGGGACCGCTGGACCGGATGAAGCGCTCATCGATCTCGTCCTCGCTCAGGGCAATCGTCTTGGTCACCGCAATCAAAGGGGCATCTCCCAAGACGCGGAACCTGCGCCGTCCGCGCCGTCCCGGCATAGCATGTCACGCGGGCCGCGGGCGATGGTGAAGCGATGAAGGAAGTTCCGCGGGTGGGCGAAAACCGGGCCCAGCGGCCTGACTGCGCTTGATCCCTTTCCTGCTTCGGCCCATCATCGGCGCCGCGTTCATCGCGGGAGGATAGGCATGAAAAGGAAATTGCTTGCCGGGCTCGCGCTTGCGGCGTTTGCTGCCGCCCCAGCCCTCGCCCAGACCGACACCATAACCTTGGGCACTGCGGTGCAGCTCAGCGGCAAGGACGCGAACACCGGCCGCTATTATCGCGACGCCTATCAGCTCGCGGTCGACCGCATCAATGAGAAAGGCGGCATCACCGTCGGCGGCAAGACATATAAATTCGCCGTCAAGATCCTCGACAACCAGTCGGACACCAATCTGGGCGTCCAGCTCTACGGCCAGCTCATCACCCGCGACAAGGTGACATTCCTGCTGGGGCCCTATTCGAGCCAGGACGCGATCAGCGACAGCGCGATGTCGGAAAAATACGAGATTCCGATGGTGCAGGGCGGTGGCGCTTCGGGTCAGATCTTCTCGCGCGGCTACAAATATGTCTTCGGCACGCTGCCCGAGGCGGAGAACTATTTCCGCAGCACGCTCGCCATGCTCGCCCAGCTCGAGCCCCGCGTGCAAACGGTGGCGCTCATTTCCGCCGATGACGCCTTCGACGTCGCACTCGCCAAGGGGACGCGCGAGCTGCTGAAGACGGCCGGGCTGCGCGCGGTGATCGACCAGCAATATGCGATCAAGAGCTCGGATTTCTCCTCGATCCTCTCGCTGATCAAGACGACGGCCCCTGATGCTTTGCTGTGGGGCGGGCTCGCTTCCGAGGCGCTCGACGCCATCCGCCAGTCGAAGAGCCTCAACGTCTCGCCCAAGTATTTCAGCAGCTTCACCGTCGGCGTGCCGACCGCGGATTTCCGCCAGGCGTTGGGCAAGGACGCGGAATACGCCTTCGGCATGACCTCGTGGTGGCCCGATGCCGCGCTCAAGGACGAGTGGTTCGGCGACGCCGTGCAGTTCAATGAACTCTATAAGCAGAAATACGGCTACGATCCCGACTACCACGCCGCCTCCGCCGCCGCCGATGTCGAGGTCTTCGCCAAGGCTATTGCGGCGGCGGGCACGCTCGATCCCAAGACGGTGCGCGACGCCATCGCTCGGGTCGATTTCGGCAGCCTCTATGGCCGCATCCGCTTCGCCGCGAATGGCCAGATCGACTTGCCGCAAATCGTCATCCAGATCCAGGACGGCAAGGTCGTGCCGATCTTCACCGACCAGTTCGTCAACAAGCCGCGCTACCCGATCCCGCCATGGGACAAGCGGTGAGGGCTCACCAGCCTTCGAGGCGGAAGGGAGCGATCTCGATGTGGTCGTCGGAGAGTTCGCGGTACCGGCCGCGGTAGTAGAGCAGAGGGCGCGGGTCGCCTGATTCGGCGGTCTCGACCCGAATCACCCGCCCGATCAGCAGCATGTGATCGCCGGCATCATGGCGCGTATCGACCTCGCATTCGAAGGCGGCGAGGTTGGGATGGATGATGGGGCAGGCGACGGCGCCCAGGCGGTGCTGCTGGCCCTGCCATTTCGCGTCGCCGCTCGTCGCGAACGCGGCCGAGACATGGCGCTGATCCTCGCGCAGCAGGCTGATCGCGATATGCCGCGCCCGCTCGAAGATGGCGAAGCTCGTGATGGTGCGCGCCAGGCAGACGAGCAGGAGTGGCGGGTCGAGCGAGACCGAGGTGAAGGAATTGACGGTCAGGCCGGCGACGGTGCCGTCCTCTGCCGCCGCCGTCACCACGGCGATGCCGGTCGCGAAATGGCCCAAGGCGTCGCGGAACTGGCGCTGGGTGAAGCTCATGTTAGCCTAACCGACACCCCTTCGCCGCCGCGCCGGGCGCGCCAGGCAACGCTGCGGCGGGCCTGTCCGAGCGCCGCCGCCGCGCCGGCGCCTTAGATCGTCCCCTTGAGCCGGGCCCCGGCCTTGAAGCGCACGCCCTTGCTCGCCTTGATCTTGATCGCCTCGCCGGTCCTGGGATTGCGGCCCATGCGGGCGGCACGCTTGCTGACGTTGAACGAGCCGAAGCCGGGGAGGCTGAACTTCGCGTTCTTTTTGAGCTCGCGCCCGATCGCCTGGGTGATCGCATCGATCGCGTCATTGGCGCTCGCCGAGGTCATCCCCGATTTCCGCAATACGTCCACGAGAAGCTGCTTGCTCATATATCGTCCCCTCCTTGTTCCTAGTCGGCGCGTCCCCTTGGAAGCGCAACTCGCCGGTTCCCGAGCCCCTCTGACGAACGAGGCGTTCGCCGCGGCCGCACGGAGAATCTCATTGCCGCGCGCGTGAATCAACAGTTTCCTCATCGGCCGCTCGCGCGCCGCGCGCGCGGGGATCGCGCGGCCGCCAGCGCCCGTGCTCGACGGCATGGAAGAAATCGAGCAGCATGCGGTTGAAGAGGTCGGGCTCTTCGAGATTGACGACATGGCCGGATTTCGGCAGCACGGCCAGGCCGGCGGTGCGAATGTTGCGCTTCATGAGCAGCGCCGGCTCGAGGCAGGATTCATCCTCATCGCCGGTGACGATGAGCGTCGGCACCGCGAGAAGCCGCATCTCTTGCCGCAAGTCCCACAGCGAGGGCCGCCGGATCTGCACCCCGCGCAGCGTCGCGGCGGAACCGGGCGTGGAATGCTGCGCGAGCCGGTCGGCGAATTCCTGCCAGCCGCGCGGGTCCTTGTTCTGGAGCTGCACGCGCGCGGGCGCGACGGCATAAGTCTTGGCCACCTCGGCCATGCCGTCGGCCTCGATGCGCCGCGCCATTGCCTCGTATTCGGCCTGGAAGGCGGCGCGTTCCTGCGGCGCCGCGCCGTAGCCGCAGCCGGCAATCACCAGCGAGCGCGCCATTGCCGGGTGGCGAAAGCCGAAATGAAGGGTGGCGAAGCCGCCCATCGACAGACCGACGACATGCGCCTGCGCGATGCCGAGCCCACGCAGCACCGCTGCAGCGTCATCGGTCGCCCGCGCCTGCCCGTAGCGCTCGACCTCGGCCGGCACGTCCGACGGCGGATAGCCGCGCGCATTGTAGGCAATCGCGCGATAGAAGCGCGCGAAATAGCGGAGCTGCGGCTCCCAGCTGCGATGATCGCCGGCGAACTCATGGATGAAGAGCACCGGCTCGCCCGAACCCGTCTCCTCGTAATAAAGCCGGACGCCGTCATCGGCCGCGACATAGGGCATCGCCTTCCTCCGCCGCAGTGTCGATTGCGGCGAGTGTGGCGGCGGGCGCCGCCTGCGGCAAGCGGCAGGGCGAAAGCGGCCGCGACGGCCTACTGCCGCGGCACGAGCTCGATCTCGGCTTCGACGGAGAGCGAGACCGTCGCCTCGCCTGGCTCGGCCACCGGCGCGGCGACCGCGGCCGGCGCCGGCGCGGCCCCGAGGAACGCGCGCATTGGCGCCGGCGGGACCGCGGCGTTGCCGATATGCAAGCTGCGATAGCCCGCGACCCGCATGTCCAGTGCAACGGCGATATGCTCGGCGCGCGCGGCAACGAGCTTGAGCGCCTCGGCAGTCAATTCATCTTCGGCCGCGCGTTCCGCCGCGGGCGAGACGCCGGCCGAAAGGCGTGCGATTGTGAGCCCGTCCGTCTGCAATCCGCCCACGAGAGCCAGCAGCGCCGCCTGATCCTTGCTTTCGAGATGCAGGGCCTGACGGCCCTCCCAGTGGGACGGCGCGTGTTCCGGATGCACTTCGTTGAGCGTGTAGCCGGTCGTGGACAGGGTGACGTTCGGGACGCTCCGCGCCCGCGCCAACGCCGCAGTCATGCGGCGGTTGATTTCGTCCTGGAGCTTGCGCGGATCGCTGCTGCTCGCCGTCACCGCGAGATCGGCGGCGAGAAGGTCACGCGGCAAGCGCCGCTCGGCGCGCTCGGTGAGACTGACGATGGTCGGCGCGGAGGTCTCCGCGCCCCGCACCGCCGGCGCTGTCGCGACCAGCGCCAGCACCGCGGCCAGTGCCGCCACGGTAAAGGGGCGGAAGCGATGGCGGACATGCGCAAGCGCGATTCCGGATCCGGCGTCGTAGAAAGCTCGCGAGGCCATCGGTTCCATGGCGGACGGCACTCCTCCGGGTCAAGGCGTGGACGGATTATGCGCTTAGCAATTGCCCGTTTTGCCTGCGAAGGTTAGTCTAGACCCAGCAATAACCCATTGGAATGCAACCGATGGGTGTTAACCAAGGGGCGATGCGGGATCTGCTTCGCGCCGCCTCGGGATAGCGTGGGAGCGAAATGTCTATGAGCAGGTCTTCGCCGTCAGGCTTTGCGGCCGCAGCGACAGCCCCCAACCGTTGGCTGCAACTCATCATCGGCATCGTCTGCATGGTGATGATAGCCAATCTTCAATATGGCTGGACGCTGTTCGTCGGTCCCATGAACAAGGCGCATGGCTGGCCGGTGGCCGACATCCAGCTGGCCTTCAGCCTGTTCGTCGCGCTCGAGACCTGGCTCACCCCGATCGAAGGCTGGATCGTCGACTATATCGGCCCGAAGCACGGGCCAAAGCTGGTTGTCTCCATCGGCGGCATTCTGATCGCGATCGCCTGGATCATCAATTCGCAGGCGGACAGCCTCGGGATGCTGTATCTGGGCGCGGTCATTTCCGGCGTCGGCGCGGGCGCGGTTTACGCGACTTGCGTCGGGAACGCGGTGAAATGGTTCCCGGACCGGCGCGGTCTCGCGGTCGGCCTCACCGCGGCCGGCTTCGGCGCGGGCGCGGCACTGACCGTCATTCCGATCCGCGAAGTGATTGCGGGCGCGGGCTATCAAGCCGCGTTCTTCTGGTTCGGGCTGGTCCAAGGCGCCATCGTCTTCGTTGTGGCGTGGCTGATGCGGGCGCCCGCGCCGGGCGAGTTGCCGAAATTGGCAACGGTCAAGGTGGCGCAATCGGCGCAGAGCTTCACGCCGCAGGAGATGTTGCAGACCCCGGTGTTCTGGGTCCTCTACGTGATGTTCGTCCTGGTCTCCGCCAGCGGCCTCATGGCGACGGCGCAAATTGCGCTGATCGCCCGCGACTTCAAGGTGGCGGATCAAGTGCTGCTCCTGGGCGGCACGACCTTGACCATAGCGCTCCTCGTCGACAACGTGGCAAACGGGGCGGCGCGCCCGCTCTTCGGCTGGATCTCCGATCACATCGGCCGCGAAAACACCATGGCGATCGCCTTCGGCCTGGGCGGGGTCAGCTATTGGTTGCTCGGCGCGCTCGGCACTGCGCCCTGGGCCTTCGTCATCTTCGCCGGGCTCATCTTCCTGACCTGGGGCGAAATCTTCAGCCTCTTCCCCTCCACTTGCACCGACAGCTTCGGCCCGAAATACGCGACCACCAATTTGAGCTTCCTCTACACGGCAAAGGGCGCCTCGGCCTTCCTCGTTCCACTCGCCAACGTGATCCAGGCGGCGACCGGAAGCTGGCACATGGTGTTCGTCGTCACCGCGGTGATGAACTTCATCGTCGTGGCGCTGGCTCTCCTGGTGCTGCGGCCGCTGCGCACCCGGCAGATGGCGACGTCGGCACAGCACCCTATGGCGCACCCTGCCGAATAGCGTCCGCTCCCGTCTCAGGCCGGCTCGACGCGCGCAGCACAGTATTTGAACTCGGGGATCTTGCCGAAGGGGTCGAGCTGCGGGTTGGTGAGGAGGTTCGCCGCCGCCTCGGCGTAGCAGAAGGGAATGAACACCATCCCCGCCGGCACCGCTCCGTCGGCGCGCGCCTTCAGCTCGATGGCGCCGCGCCGCGTCGTGACGCGAATCGTGCCGCCTGGCGTGACGCCGAGGCGCCGCAGATCGGCGGGCGCCAAATTCGCCACCGCTTCGGGCTCGAGGGCGTCGAGCACGCTCGCCCGCCGCGTCATCGCGCCGGTATGCCAATGCTCGAGCTGGCGTCCGGTGGTGAGCACCATGGGGTAATGCGCATCGGGTTCCTCGGCCGGCGGCAGGATTTCCACCGGCACGAGTCGCCCGCGCTTCGATTGCGTGGGGAAGCCGTCGGCGAAGACGATGTCCTGCCCCGGCTCGTCCTCGGCGGCGCAGGGATAGGTCACCGAGCTCTCGCGCTCGAGCCGCTCCCAGGCGATGTTGTCGAGCGACGGCATCGCCTGCTTCATCTCGGCGAAGACGTCCTTGGGATGGGCGTAGCGCCAGTCGAGGCCGAGGCGCCGCGCGATCTCTTGGATGATCCACAAATCCTCGCGCGCCGCACCGGGCAGTGGCAACGCCTTCCGGCCCAGCTGCACCTGGCGGTTGGTGTTGGTGACGGTCCCGGTCTTCTCGGGCCAGGCCGAGGCGGGCAGCACGACATCGGCGTGATAGGCGGTCTCGGTCAGGAAGAGGTCCTGGACGACGAGATGCTCGAGCTTGGCGAGCGCCTCGCGCGCATGCTGCACGTCGGGGTCGGACATCGCGGGATTCTCGCCCATGATGTACATGCCGCGGATCTCGCCGTCGTGGATCGCGGTCATGATCTCGACCACGGTCAAGCCGCGCTTGCGGTCGAGCGCCATGCCCCAGAGCTGCTCGTAGAATTCCCGCGTCTTGTCGTCGGCGACCGACTGATAGTCGGGATAAAACATTGGAATGAGGCCGACATCCGAGGCGCCCTGCACGTTGTTCTGGCCGCGCAGGGGATGAAGCCCGGTGCCGGGGCGGCCGACCTGGCCGGTGATGAGCGCGAGCGCGATGAGGCAGCGCGCATTGTCGGTGCCGTGGACGTGCTGCGAGATGCCCATGCCCCAGAAGATGATCGCGGCCTCGGCGCGCGCGTATTTCCGCGCCACGGTGCGCAGCGTCGCGGCGTCGATGCCGCAGACCTCCGCCATCGCCTCGGGCGTGCGATCCTTGACGCTGTCCTTGAGCTTGGCGAAATCCTCGGTATGCGCCTGGACGTACTGCTTGTCGGTCAAATTCTCGGCGATGATGACGTTGAGCAGCGCGCTCAGCATTGCCACGTCGCGGCCGGGCTTGAACTGGAGCATGTGCGTGGCGTGCCGCTTCAGCGCCTGGCCGCGAGGGTCCATGACGATCAAGGTGGCGCCGCGCTTCGCCGCGTTCTTGAAGAAGGTCGCGGCCACCGGATGGTTCTCGGTCGGATTGGCGCCGATGACGATGATGACATCCGCATCCTTGGCGGCGGTGAAGGGCGCGGTCACCGCGGCCGAGCCGATGCCCTCCATCAGCGCCGCCACCGATGAGGCGTGGCAGAGCCGCGTGCAGTGATCGACATTGTTGGTGCCGAAGCCGGTGCGCACCAGCTTCTGAAAGAGATAGGCCTCCTCGTTCGAGCCCTTGGCCGAGCCAAAGCCGGCCAGCCCCTTGCCGCCGTGCTGGTCGCGAATGCGCCGCAACCCCGCCGCCGCCAGATCGAGCGCCTCCTCCCAACTCGCCTCGCGGAAATGCGTCCAGGGATTGGCCGGGTCAATATCGAGGCTCGCATCCTTGAGGACGCCGGGCTTTCGCACCATGGGCTTCGTCAGCCGATGCGGATGGCGGATGTAGTCGAAGCCGAAGCGGCCCTTGACGCAGAGCCGGTTGAGATTCGCCGGGCCCGCCTTGCCGTCGACATAGAGAATCTCGTCGTCCCTGATTTTGTAGGTGATCTGGCAGCCGACGCCGCAATAGGGGCAGACGCTCTCGACCTCGCGGTCATGCGCCTTGGCGAAGGCGCCCTTGGCGTCGAGGACGGTGGCGGGCATGAGCGCGCCGGTCGGGCAGGCCTGCACGCATTCGCCGCAGGCAACGCAGGTGCTCGCGCCCATGGGGTCGTCGAAGTCGAAGACGATCTTCTCCCGCGGGCCGCGCGCGGCCATGCCGATGACGTCGTTGACTTGCACCTCGCGGCAGGCGCGGATGCAGAGCGTGCATTCGATGCAGGCGTCGAGATGGACGGCCATCGCGGGATGGCTGCGGTCGGGCGCGGGCTCATGATCGCGCTTGGTAAAGCGGCTCGCCGCGACGCCGACCTTGTCGGCCCAGCCCCAGAAGAGCGATTGCGGCGCATGCGCCATGGCACGCGCCGGCTGGTCGGCGACTAGCAGCTCGAACACCAGCTTGCGCGAGAAGCGCGCCCGCTCGCTCGCGGCGTGGACCTTCATACCCGCTATGGGCTTGCGGATGCAGGAGGCGGCGAGCACGCGCTCGCCCTCGATCTCGACCATGCAGGCGCGGCAATTGCCGTCGGGCCGATAGCCCGGCGCCGGCGTGTAACAGAGATGCGGGATTTCGATCCCGGCGCGCGCGGCCGCCTGCCAGATCGTCTCGCCGGCAAGCGCCTCGATCTCGTTGCCGTCGAGGAGAAAGCGAACGCCCTGCTGAGCGGTGCCGGAGCCATCGCTCATGACACATCCTCCGGGAAATACTTTAGCACCATCTTGACCGGGTTCATCGCCGCCTGACCCAGGCCGCAGATCGAGGCGTCGGTCATCACCCGCGCCAGCTCCTCGATGAGCGGCGCATCCCAGCGCGGCGCGCTCAGCAGCGCGACCGCCTTCTCGGTGCCGACGCGGCAGGGCGTGCATTGGCCGCAGCTCTCATCCTCGAAGAAGCGCAGGAGATTGAGCGCGACCTCCTTCATGTCGTCGTGGTCGGAGAGCACGACGACCGCCGCCGAGCCGATGAGGCAGCCGTGAGCTTCGAGCGTGCCGAAATCGAGCGGCAAATCGGCAAGCGCGGCCGGCAGGATGCCGCCCGACGCGCCGCCCGGCAGATAGCCCTTGAAAATTTGGCCCGCTTCCATGCCGCCGCAATACTCGTCGATGAGCTCGCGCGCGGTGATGCCGGCGGGCGCGATCTTGACGCCGGGCTCCTTGACGCGGCCCGAGACCGAGAAGCTGCGCGGCCCCTTGCGGCCGCGGCGGCCTTGCTCCGCGAACCATGAGGCACCCTTCTCGACGATGTCGCGCACCCAGTAGAGGGTCTCGACGTTGTTGATGAGCGTCGGCCGGCCGAAGAGGCCAATCTGCGCCGGATAGGGCGGCTTGTGCCGCGGCAGCCCGCGCTTGCCCTCGATGCTTTCGAGCATCGCCGATTCCTCGCCGCAGATATAGGCGCCGGCGCCGCGCCGCAGATGAATGCGCCGCCCGCGCGCGAGGCCCGCCGCCTCGAGCTTGGCGATCTCGGCCTCGAGCAGCGCACGGCATTGCGGGTATTCGTCACGCAGATAGATGTAGATCTCTGCCGCCTCGATCGCCCAGGCGCCGATCAGCATGCCCTCGAGGAAGCGGTGCGGATCGGTCTCGAGGAAATAGCGGTCCTTGAAGGTGCCGGGCTCGCCCTCATCGGCATTGACCGCCATCAGCCGGGGCTTCGCCTCGGCGCGCACGAAGCGCCATTTGCGCCCCGTGGGGAAGCCGGCCCCGCCCATGCCCTTCAACTGCGCATCCTCGAGCGCCTTGAGGATGTCCTCGACCCCGCGCTTGCCGGAAAGGCACGATTCGAGCAGACGATAGCCGCCATCGGCGCGGTAGGAATCGAAGCCGCGATAAGGCGGCAGATCGGCGTGCGTCGCGCCGGCCTTCACCGCGGCCGCGACGCTGTCCACTGTCGCATGCTCGTGCAGCGCATGGCCCAGCGCCGTCACCGGCGCGTTGTGGCAGCCACCCATGCAGGGTGCGCGCACGATTCGAACGCCCGGGCCGAGGCGCCCCGGTAATGCCCTGAGCAGAGTCTCCGCGCCCATGAGGGCGCAGCTCAGGCTGTCGCAAACGCGGACGGTGAGTAGCGGTGGCGGCTCCTCGCCGTCCATGATGATGTCGAAATGCGCATAGAAAGAGGCCACCTCATAGACCTCGACCAGCGCAAGCCGCATCTCCTCCGCCAGCGCCGCGAGATGCCGCGCATGCAGGCAGCCCCAGCGGTCCTGCAGCAGATGCAGGAACTCGATGAGGAGATCGCGCTGCCGCGGCCGTTCGCCCAGCGTCGCCTGCACTTCGGCCAGCGCCTGCGGCTCGACCTGCCGCCCGCGCGGCAGATTGCGCCCGCCGCGCCGGCCCGAGCCGGGATGGATGTGGCGTCGCGGCTGCGCGGACTCGGTAGAGGTCATCCCTTGAGCAGCTTCAGCATGGTGCTGCCGAGCGCGGCCGGCGAATCGGAGACGGTGATGCCGGCGCTACGCAGCGCTTCCATCTTGTCGCGGGCGCCGCCGGTGCCGCCGGAGATGATCGCGCCGGCGTGGCCCATGCGGCGGCCGGGCGGCGCGGTCGCGCCGGCGATGAAGCCGACCGTCGGCTTCTTGCGCTTGCTGCGGCGCAGGAAGGCCGCCGCGTCCTCCTCGGCCGCACCGCCGATCTCGCCGATCATGATGATCGCCTGCGTCTCGGGATCGGCGAGGAAGAGTTCGAGGCAGTCGATGAAGCTGGTGCCGTTGACGGGATCGCCGCCGATGCCGATGCAGGTCGATTGCCCGAGGCCGGCCGCCGTGGTCTGCGCCACCGCCTCATAGGTCAAGGTCCCCGAGCGCGAGACGATGCCGACATGGCCCTTGGTGTGGATGTGACCGGGCATGATGCCGATCTTGCACTGCTCCGGCGTGATGATGCCCGGGCAGTTGGGGCCAATGAGCCGCGTCTTGGCACCGGCAAGCGCGCGCTTCACCATGACCATGTCGAGGACGGGAATGCCTTCGGTGATGCAGACGACGAGCGGCACTTCGGCATCGACCGCCTCGAGAATGGCATCGGCGGCGAAGGGCGGCGGCACGTAGATGGCGCTGGCATCGGCCCGCGTGGCGCGCATGGCTTCGGCAACCGTGTCGAAGACCGGCAGGTCGAGATGCTTGCCGCCGCCTTTGCCGGGCGTGACGCCGCCGACCATCTTGGTGCCGTAGGCGATCGCCTGCTCGGAATGGAAGGTGCCCTGGGCGCCGGTGAAGCCCTGGCAGATCACCTTGGTCTCGGCATTGACCAGAATCGCCATCAGGCCGCCTCCCGCACCGCGTGGACGACCTTCTCGGCCGCGTCTGCGAGATTGTCGGCGGAAAGAATGGGCAGGCCCGATTCGGCGAGGATCTTCTTGCCGAGCCGCACGTTGGTGCCCTCGAGCCGGACCACCAGCGGCACCTGCAAGCTGACCTCGCGCGCCGCCGCGACGATGCCCTCGGCGATGACGTCGCAGCGCATGATGCCGCCGAAGATGTTGACGAGAATGCCCTCGACATGCGGGTCGGAGAGAATGAGCTTGAACGCGATGGTGACGCGATCCTTGGTGGCGCCGCCGCCGACATCGAGGAAATTCGCGGGTTCGCCGCCGCACAGCTTGATGATGTCCATGGTCGCCATGGCGAGGCCGGCGCCGTTCACCATGCAGCCGATGTTGCCGTCGAGCTTGACATAGTTGAGCCCATGCTTGGCGGCTTCGAGCTCGGTCGGGTCGTCCTCCGCCTCGTCGCGCATCTCTTCGATATCCTTGTGGCGGAAGAGGGCGTTGTCGTCGAAATTGACCTTGGCGTCGAGCGCCACGACCTCGCCCGCGCCGGCGACGACCAGCGGATTGATCTCGATCACCGAGGCGTCGAGTCCGGTAAAGGCCCGGTACATGCCGAGCATGAATTTGCTCGCCGCCTGGATCTGCTTGCCTTCGAGCCCGAGGCCGAAGGCCATGCGGCGGGCATGAAAGCTCTGCATGCCCATGGCCGGGTCGATGGCGAGGCGCAGGATCTTCTCGGGCGCTTTGGCGGCGACCTCCTCGATCTCCATGCCGCCTTCGGTCGAACCCATCACCGTGATGCGCGAGGTCCGCCGGTCGATCAGCATGCCGAGATAGAGCTCGCGCTTGATGTCGCAGCCTTCCTCGACATAGACGCGCTTCACCTCGCGCCCCTTGGGGCCGGTCTGCTTGGTGATGAGCACGTGGTCCAGCATCGCCGCCGCTTCCTTGGCGACATCCTCGGGCGAGCGGGCAAGCCGCACGCCGCCCTTGCCCGCGGGGTCGTCCTTGAAACGCCCCGCGCCGCGGCCGCCCGCGTGAATCTGCGCCTTCACCACATAGACCGGCCCGGCTAGGCCGTGCGCGACACTGGCCGCCTCCTGGGGCGTGTAAGCGACGCCGCCCTTGGGGACGGCGACGCCGAATTTTTGCAGCAGGCTCTTCGCCTGATATTCGTGGATGTTCATGGTCGCGCCTGATCCTCGCCGGCTTTCATTTGATTAGGCCCGCGCCGCGCGCCCAGCGGTACTTCGCGCCGAGCACGGCAACGGGAATCTCGGTGGAGTAGGGATAGGATGGAATGCCGTGGTCGTAAAGGTGCTCCGATGCCTCCTCCACCTGCACGTCGCCGGCGAGCGAGGCGACGATGGGCTTTTCGATGCCCTTGGCCCGCATTTCCTCCACCACCTCGACGACGAGATGGGCGAAGACCATGGGCGGCGTGATGATGGTGTGCCAGTAGCCCAAGATGATCGAATGGATACGCGGGTCCTCGAGGCCGAGGCGGATGGCGTTCTTGTAGGTCGTGGGCGGCTCGCCGCCGGTGATGTCGATGGGATTGCCGGAGGCGCCGAAGGGCGGAATGAACTTGCGGAAGGCCTGATCGAGATCGGGCGGCATGCGCATGAGGTTCACGCCGTTCATGACGCAGGCATCCGACAGCAGCACGCCCGAGCCGCCGGCGCCGGTGATGATGACGGCATTTTCGCCCTTGGGCGTCGCGAGCTTGGGCAGCGCGCGGGCGTAGTCGAGCAAGTCCTTGAGGCCGGGCGCCCGGATCACGCCGCAGTGGCGCAGCACGTCGTCGTAGATCTTGTCGTTGCCGGCAAGCGCGCCGGTGTGCGAGCTCGCCGCCCGCGCGCCCAAGGCGGTACTGCCCGCCTTCAGCATGACGACCGGCTTCTTCTTGGAGACGCGGCTCGCCACCTCGGCGAAGGAGCGGCCGTCCTTCAAATCCTCGCAATGCATGGCAATGACCTCGGTATTGTCATCCTGCTCGAAGAAGGTGAGCAGATCGTCCTCGTCGAGGTCGCATTTGTTGCCCAGGCCGACAATGGCCGAGACCCCCATCTTCGCCGAGCGCGAGAAGCCGATGATCGCCATGCCGATGCCGCCCGATTGCGAGGAGAGCGCGGTCTTGCCCTTGTAGTCATAGGGCGTGCAGAAGGTGGCGCAGACATTCATCGGCGTATAGTAGTAGCCATAAATATTGGGCCCCATCAGCCGCACGTTGTATTCTCGGCCGATGGCCTGGATCTCCTTCTGGCCCTCGACATTGCCGGTCTCGGCGAAGCCCGAGGGGATCAGCACGGCACCGGGAATCCGCTTATCGCCCACTTCGCGCAACACGCCGGCGACGAACTTGGCGGGAATGGCGAAGACGGCGACGTCGATTTCGCCCGGCACGTCCTTGACGCTCTTGTAGGCCTTGCGGCCCAAAATCTCCGCGGCCGAGGGATGGATGGGATAGATCTGTCCGCGATAGCCGCCGTTGATCAAGTTCTTCATTACGGAATTGCCGATCTTGCCGTCCTCGGACGATGCGCCGATCACCGCGATGCTCGCGGGCCGCATGATTCGGTTCATTTGCTGCACGATGTCGGCCTGGCTCGGGCGGTAGCGCTCGGGCGCCGGGTTCCAGTCCAGCACGATGCGCACATCGGCGGCGATGGCGCTTTTGGGTCCGGCGAAGACCGGGTTCAAATCCATTTCGGCGATCGCGGGAAAGTCGCTAATGAGGCGCGAGACGTTCTGAATGAGCTGGGCCAAGGATTTGCGGTCGACTGCGGCGCCGCCGCGCACGCCCTTGAGAATCTCCGCCGCCTGAATGCTGTCGAGCATCGATGCGGCCTCGGCCTGGCTGGTCGGCGCGAGCCGGAAAGTCACATCCTTCATCACCTCGACGAGAATGCCGCCCAAGCCGAAGGCGACGAGCTTGCCGAAGCTCGGATCGGTGACGGCGCCGACGATGACCTCCTGGCCGCCGCCCACCATCTGCTGCACCTGGACGCCCAGTATCTTGGCGCCGCGCTTGTATTTCTTGGCGCTGGCGATGATCTTGGCATAGGCCTTCTGCGCCTCGGGCGCGGTCTTGACGCCGACGAACACGCCGCCCGCCTCGGTCTTGTGCAGGATGTCCGGCGAGACGATCTTGAGGACGACGGGAAAGCCGATCCGGCGCGCGAGCTTTGCCGCCTCCCCCGCCGAGGTCGCGAGCCCTTCCTTCGGCACGGCGATGCCGTAAGCGTCGCAGACCAGCTTGCCTTCGGGCGCGGTGAGCGCCGTGCGGCCTTCCTTCTTCACTTGCTCGAGCAGCTTCCTGACTGCGGTCTTGTTCGTTGCCATTCGCAATGTCCTCCTAAAATCTCGCTGAACGAAGCCCCCTCCCCGGCCCTCTCCCGCTCGCGGGGGAGGGAAGGTCCCGCCGCTTGCGGCGGGAGGGTGGGGGTGCAGGTGACTCGCTACTCCGCCGCCATCGGCTTCGTGCCGCCAAGGGCGCCGGAGGCCTTGAACTCGGCGATTCGCGTGTCGTCGAAGCCCAGGACCTTGCGCAGGATCTCGTCGGTGTGCTCGCCAAGGAGCGGCGAACGCTTCACTTCGGTCGGGCTGTCCGACAGCTTGATCGGATTGCCGACCGTGAGATATTTGCCCCGGGTCGGATGATCGACCTCGACGACCGTGCCGGTCTTGCGCAACGACGGCTCTTCCGCCAGTTCCTTCATCGACAGGATCGGGCCGCAGGGAATGTCGTATTGGTTGAGGATGTCCATGGCCTCGAACTTGGTCTTGGTCATCGTCCACTTCTCGATGGTGTCGAAGATCTCGGTCAGCCGCGGCAGCCGCGCCTCGGGCTTGGCGTAATCGGGATGGGTGATCCACGCCGTCTTGCCGATGATCTCGCAGATCTTCTCCCACACCGGCGCCTGCGTAATGAAGTAGATGTAGGCGTTGGGATCGGTCTCCCAGCCCTTGCATTTGAGGATCCAACCGGGTTGGCCGCCGCCCGAGGCGTTGCCCGCGCGCGGCACGGCGTCGCCGAACTTGCGGTTCGGGTACTGCGGATATTCAGTGAGCGGCCCGTGCGCCAGCCGCTGCTGATCCCTGAGCTTGACGCGGCAGAGGTTGAGCACGCCGTCCTGCATGGCCGCGAGCACGCGCTGGCCCTGGCCCGTGGTGGTGCGCTGATAAAGCGCGGCGACGATGCCGAGGGCGAGATGGAGCCCGGTGCCGGTGTCGCCGATCTGCGCCGCCGTGACCAGCGGCGGGCCGTCGTCGAAGCCGGTCGTCGAAGCCGAGCCGCCGGTGCATTGCGCCACATTCTCATAGACCTTGCAGTCCTCGTAGGGGCCGGGCCCGAAGCCCTTGACCGAGGCCATGACCATGCGCGGGTTGAGGGCGTGGACGCGCTCCCAGGGGAAGCCCATGCGCTCGACCACGCCCGGTCCGAAATTCTCGACCATCACATCGCACACCTTGATCAGCCCTTCCAAGAGCTCCTTGCCCTTGGGGTGCTTGGTATCGATGGTGATCGAGCGCTTGTTGGCGTTCAGCATGGTGAAATAAAGGCTGTCGGCGTTGGGAACGTCGCGCAACTGCCCGCGGGTGATATCGCCGATGCCGGGACGCTCGACCTTGATCACGTCGGCGCCGAGCCAAGCCAAAAGCTGCGTGCAGGTCGGGCCCGACTGGACGTGGGTGAAGTCGAGAATGCGGACGCCGTCTAATGCCCTGCCCATCGTTTCCTCCGGGTCACTTGTACATGGTTTGGGCCTTGGTCCCCGGCGCGTATTCCCGCGGATCGACCCAGATGTTGATGACCGCCGAACGGCCGCTCTTCTGCACCGCCTCGCGCGCGCGGCGCAAGGCGGGCGCGATTTGCGCGGGATCGCGCACCTCTTCGCCGTAGCCGCCGAGCATTTCCGCGAATTTACCGAAGGGCACGTCGCCCAGGAGATTGCCGACATTGCCGCGCTGCTCGCCGTATTTCGCGAGCTGGCCATAGCGGATCTGGTTCATTGCCGAATTGTTGCCGATGACGGCGACATAGGGCGATTTGAAGCGGTTCGCCGTCTCCATGTCGAAACCGGTCATGCCGAAGGAGCCGTCGCCGTAATAGCACAGCACCTCTTTCTTCGGATGCGCGAGCTTGGCGGCAAGGGCGAAGCCGGTGCCGACGCCGAGGCTGCCGAGCGCGCCCGGGTCCATCCAATGGCCGGGGCGGCGCGGCCGCACCGCCTGCGCCGAAATGGTGACGACGTCGCCGCCGTCGCCGATGTAGATGGTGTCGTCGGTAAGGAACTCGTTCAATTCCCAGGCGACGCGATAAGGGTGAATGGGCGTCGCATTGGATTTGAAGAGCGGCATCAGCTTCGCCGTCGCGGCCTCCTCGGCGGATGCCAACTCCTTCATCCACTCCTTGCGCTTCTGGCGCTTGTCGCTCTTGAGCCGGCCCGTGGCCGCCTGCAGCACGGCGCCGAGGATCGTGCCGGGGTCGCCGACCAGGCCCAATGAGATGTCGCGGTTCTTGCCGACGGTGCCGTAATCCATGTCGATCTGGACGAGCGTCAGCTCCTTGCTGATGCGCTTGCCGTAGCCCATGCGGAAGTCGAAGGGCGTGCCAACGATGACGATGACGTCGGCCTTGGCGAAGGCTTGGCTGCGCGTCCGGTCGAAGTGGTGTGGGTCGTTCGGCGGCAAGAGGCCGCGGGCGGCGCCGTTGAAATAGCCGGGGATGTCGAGCCCGCGCAACAGCGCCGCCGCTTCCTCGTGGCCGCGCGCCGTCCACACCTGCTGGCCGTAGAGAATGGCCGGGCGCTCGGCATCGACGAGGATGTCCGCGAGCTTTTGAATGTCGCGCGGGTCGCCCAGCGATTTGGTCGAAGCGCGGTAATGGCCGGGCGCCGGGATCACCGCCTTGGCGATGTCGATCTCGCGGTCCAATACGTCGCGGGGAATCTCGAGATAGGAGGGGCCATAGGCGCCGTTGAAGCACTGCCGCGCCGCCATCGCGATCATGTCGGCGACGCGCTCGGTGGCCGGCACGGTGGCGGCGAATTTGGTGATCGGCGCCATCAGGTCGACATGCGGCAAATCCTGCAGCGAGCCCATCTTGTGCTGGATGAGCGCGCCCTGGCCGCCGATGTGCAGGATCGGGCTTTCCGAGCGGAAGGCCGTCGCCACCCCGGTCATGGCGTTGGTGCAGCCGGGACCCGCGGTGGTGACGACGCAGCCGAGCCGGCCGGTCTGGCGCGCATAGCCGTCGGCGGCATGGGCCGCGACCTGCTCGTGGCGCACGTCGATGATGCGGATGCCTTCATCGACGCAGCCGTCGTAGATGTCGATGATATGCCCGCCGCACAGGGTGAAGATCGTGTCGACTCCCTCGTTCTTCAGCGCCTTGGCGACGAGATGTCCGCCCGAGACGACATTGGGGTCGCGGCTCTTCTGCCTGAGCGTGTCGTCCGCCGTGCTCGAAGCCGGTTTCGGCGCGGTCTTCAAGGCGTCTGCCATTGTCGCTTCCTCCCCTCAATTGAGAAAATCGCAATAGCGCTCGACATGCGCCGCGAGGTTGAGCGTGTGCTCGCGGGTCAGGCTCTCGGCCCGCTCGGTCTGGCGCCGCTCGAGCGCCTCGATGATGTTCATGTGATCGACGATCGAGCGTTGCGCGCGGTTGTCCTGGCCGATCGTCGCCTGGCGGATGGCGCGGACGTGGATGAACAGGTTCTCGGTCATGTCGGCAATCAGCGGATTGCCCGAGAGCCCAATGATCGCCTGGTGGAACTTGACGTTGGCCTCGGAGTACTCGTCGAGATGCGCCTCGGGCGACGTCGTCTGGAATTCGTCGAAGAGCCGCCGCAGCTGGGCGATGTCGCTGTCGGATGCGTGGAGCGTGATGAGCCGGGCGGCGAGGCTCTCGAGCGCCGCCCAGACCTGGATCATCGCGACGATCTCCGTCTTGGTCTTGCGCACGACGAAGATGCCGCGGCGCGCCAGGGTGCGGACGAAGCCCTGCTGCTCCAGGAGCGTCATGGCCTCGCGAATGGGCGTGCGGCTGATCCCGAGGTCCTGCGACAGCCGGCGCTCGTCGAGTCGGATCTCGCGCGGATCGGCATAGGGGTTGACGCTGGTGATCGCTTGCTTCAGTGCGTGGTAGGCCTGGGTGCGAAAGCTCGGCAGGGCGTCGAGCGGCTTGATGTCGAGCTTGCCAACCGCCATCGGGATCGCCTGTCCTCGGCCCGGACGTCGATCCGCCCGGCTGCATTTTTGCTTCTGCGCGCGATGGTATTTGGTATACCAGGATCGAGTCAAAGGGATTTGCGCACGCCGCGCGCCGGGGGTCCCTTAGCTTGACAGGGCCTCGATGCTTCGTTTAGAGGCGGCGCCTCTGCCATGTCGCTTGTCAAGAAATACGTCGAATTTTCTGGCCGCCTCGTCATGGTCGGCTTCGGCAGCATCGGCCAGGGCTCGCTCCCGCTGTTGCTCCGCCATCTCGGCATCAGCCCGCAGCAGATCACCATCGTCACCGCGGAAGATTTGGGCCGTTCCGAGGCCACGGCGATGGGCGTCGGCTTCATCCGCGAGCCGCTGGTCCCGGACAATTACGCTGCCGTGCTCGAGCCGCTGCTCGGCGCCGGCGATTTCCTGCTCAATCTCTCGGTCGAGGTGTCGAGCATCGCCCTGATCGAATTTTGCCACCGCCGCGGCGCGCTCTACCTCGATACCTGCATCGAGCCCTGGCCGGGCGGCTACACCGATCCCGCGCTCACGCCGTCGCTGCGTTCGAACTATGCGCTGCGCGAGCAGGCGCTGGCATTGCGCGCCAGGCTCGGCCGCGGCCCAACGGCGGTGGTGACGCATGGCGCCAACCCCGGCCTGGTCTCCCACCTGGTCAAGGAGGCGCTGGTTCGCGTCGCCGATGATGCCGGCGTACGCGCCGCGCCGCCCACGAGCCGCGCCGAGTGGGGCAAGCTCGCCGCCCGGTTGGGCGTCAAGGTCATCCATATCGCCGAGCGCGACACCCAGGTCTCGCTGGTGCCCAAGCGTCCCGACGAGTTCGTCAACACCTGGTCGATCGACGGCTTCGTCAGCGAGGGCGCGCAGCCGGCCGAGCTCGGCTGGGGCAGCCATGAGCGCCATTTCCCGGCCGATGGCGCACGCCACGCTTTTGGCAGCGGCAGCGCGATCTATCTCAACCGTCCCGGCGCCGGAACCAAGGTCAGGAGCTGGACACCGCTCGAGGGGCCTTATCACGGCTTCCTCATCACCCATAGCGAGTCGATCTCGATCGCCGATTATTTCACGGTCAAGGACGGCGACCGCCTCATCTATCGGCCCACCGTGCATTACGCCTATCACCCCTGCGACGGCGCGGTGCTGTCGCTGCATGAATTCGCCGGCAAGAATTGGCACCTGCAGCGTTCGAAGCGTCTCATCATGGACGAGATCGCGCTCGGCACTGACGAGCTCGGCGTGCTGCTCATGGGCCATGTCAGGGGCGCCTATTGGTACGGCTCGCGGCTTTCGGTCGACGAGGCGCGGCGCGTGGTGCCGTACAACAACGCTACTAGTTTGCAAGTGACGGCCACGGTGCTGGCGGGCGTGGTCTGGGCGCTCGAGAATCCGCGCGCCTCGATCACCGAGCCGGACGAGATGGACTACGCGCGCATTCTCGAGATCTGCCGGCCCTATCTCGGCGAAATGGTCGGCGCCTACACCGACTGGACCCCGCTCCAGGACCGCGGTCGTCTCTTTGCCGAAGATCTCGACACCACCGATCCCTGGCAATTCAAGAATTTTCGGGTCGTCTAGGCGAGCGCAAGCAGGGGAGGCCGGCGCGGCAGAGGCGGAGGAGCCTCACGCCTTCAGGCCCGCCATCTTGCTGAGGATGCGCCATTCCTCGGCCGATACCGGCACCACCGACAGCCGGCCTTGCCGCACCAGCGCCAACTGCGCGAGCTTCGGCTCGGCCTTGATGGCGGCGAGCGTCACCGGCGTCTTCGCGGCCTGGAGCGGCCGCACATCGACCATGACGAAGCGGCTACCCTCGTCGCTCGGATCGGGAAAGGCCTCTTTGACGATCTCGGCGACGCCGACGATCGCCGGGCCTTCGCCCGAATGATAGAAGAAGGCGCGGTCGCCGCGCTTCATCGCTTTGAGATTGTTGGCGGCCTGGTGATTGCGCACGCCGTCCCAATGGGTGCGCCCATCCTTGACGAGCTGGTCCCAGGAATAGCTCGAGGGCTCGGATTTCAGCAGCCAATAATTCATCGCCGCCTCCCCGCCGGTCGTCCGTCTATAACTTACGCGCGCGCGATGATGAAGAGTCGGCGGAAGGGCAGCAGGGTTCGGCCATCGGCGCGGTGCCGATAGGCCGCGCGCAGCTTCATCGCATAGGCGCGCTCGAAAGCCGCGGCAAGATCCGGCGGCAGCGCCTCCAGCAACGGCCTGAGCGCCGTGCCGCGCACCCATTCGAGCACAGCGTCCTCGCCCTCAAGCTGGTGCAAATACTCGGTCTCCCACAGCTCGATGCCGCCCGCGGCGAGCGGCGCCAACAGATCGTAATAGAATTCGGGCGGCTGCGCCGGATCGGGCCGCAGCATCGACTGCAGCTCCGGGCTCGCAGATGCGCGCAGCAGCGGCGCCCACTTCCCGTCCTCCGCCGTCGCTCGCAGCAGGGCGTGCGAGGGCGCGGCGAAGTTGCGCGGCATCTGCACGGCCAAGGTCCCGCCGGCGACGAGTTGGCGCAGCAAATGGGGAAAGAGACGCTCGTGCCGATCGAGCCAATGCAAGGTCGCATTCGAGAAGATGAGCGCGCCCTGCTCTGGCGCCGACCAGGCTGCAATGTCCCCTTCGCGCCATTGGATCGCCGAGGGCTGGGCCGCCGCCTCTGCCAGCATCTGCGGCGATTTGTCGATCGCAGCGATCGCCCGGTCGGGCCAGCGCTCGGCCATTGCCCGCGCATGATTCCCGGTGCCGCAGCCGAGCTCGTAGAGCGGCCCCGCCGGCAGCTCTCCCACTTGCGCCAGAAGGTCGAAGCCAGGGCGCAGGCGCTCGCCGGAGAATTTCAGATACTGTCGCGGGTCCCATGCCATGATCCAGCTTCCATCCTGCGCCCCGGTTATATCAGCCCGCTTCGAGCGAGGAATTGCGATTCCGTCCGGACACGCCGACGTCAACGGCGGGGATTAAACATATAGATACTGTGCAATAAATTATTCTTGCATTGTGGAGTCGTAGAATTTGGCCTAATCTAAACTCGGGCTCGGCGCCAGAGGTGCGCTCGGCAAGGAGATCTCGACATGCTGCCGCTCGTTCTCGACGTGTCGCGGCTTCGGCTGCTGCTTCTCGGCGGCGGCGAAGCGGCGCTGCGCCGTCTCCAACTCTTGGAAGAGGCGGGGGCACGCGATGTCGCGGTATTTGCCGCTGCGCCGACTGCGCAGCTTGCCGCCGCCGCCGGCGCAAGGCTGCGGCGCCGCTGGCCCTCGGCCGAGGAGTTGGCTGCGGCGCAGCTCGTCTTCATTGTCGGTATTCCGGCGCCGCACTGCGAGGGCTTGGCGCGCGCGGCGCGCGAAGCGGGCGCGATCGTCCACATCGAGGACCTGCCGCTGCTCTCCGATGCGCATGCGCCGGCGGTGCTGCGCCGCGGCGACCTCACCATCGCCGTCTCGACCGGCGGCGCGAGCCCGACGCTCGCGGTTCAGATCAAGCAATTCCTCGCGCGGCTCTTCGGTCCGGAATGGCAGGCGCGCCTCGAGCAGATGTCGGCGCGGCGCCGCTCGTGGCGCGCGGCCGGCGCCGACGCCGCAACGATCGCGCAATGGACCGAGGAATGGCTCGGCCGCGAGGGTTGGCTCGACGGCGCGACGCCGCCGCGACCGCGCCGCGCCGGCAGGCGCTGGTTTGTTCGGACGGAGGGTGGTGCTAAGCTGGCCTCAGCCTGCTCGGCGCCGGTCCTCGGCCGCGAGGGTCCGCGACCGGCCGAGCACGGAGTCTAGAGATAACAATCACGACGGAGGTCAGCCATGACGCTGCAGATTGACGATGTCGCGCCGGATTTCGAGGCGGAGACCACGCAAGGGCACATCCGCTTTCACGACTGGATCGGCAATTCCTGGGCCGTGCTGTTCTCGCACCCCAAGGATTTCACGCCGGTCTGCACCACCGAACTCGGCTACGTCGCCAAGATCAAGCCCGAGTTCGACAAGCGCAACACCAAGATCATCGGGCTCAGCGTCGACCCCGTCGGTGACCACGAGAAGTGGGCGAGGGATATCAAGGAAACGCAAGGCTTCGCCCCGAACTATCCGATGATCGGCGATCCCGATCTGAAGATCTCGAAGCTCTACGGCATGCTGCCGGCCGGCGCTTCGGGCGACGTGTCGAAGCGCACCGCGGCCGACAACCGCACCGTGCGCAACGTCTTCGTCATCGGGCCGGACAAGAAGATCAAATTGATCCTGGTCTATCCCATGACCACCGGGCGCAATTTCGACGAGGTGATTCGCGTCCTCGATTCGATGCAGCTGACGGCAAAGCACAAGGTCGCGACGCCGGTCAATTGGCGGCAGGGCGAGGATGTCATCATCGCGGGTTCGGTCTCCGACGAGGAAGCCAAGAAGACCTATCCCAAGGGCTGGAAGGCGCCGCGACCCTATCTCCGCATCGTGCCGCAGCCCTGAACGTCGATCCTGAGCCGAAAACAGCGGCCGGCCTCGCGCCGGCCGTTTTTTCGTGGGCGCGGCCATAATAACAAATAAAACGAGTATAATTCAGTAATTGACAAGAATGAAAATGTGTATTAGATATGAACCACGGAAGCGAGGATTTATGGCGCAGAGCGGGCCAGTGCGATTGGTGACCGGGAATCGGTTGCGCGACGGCGTGCCGGTCTATTACGCCGGCCCCGGCCGCTGGTCGCCGGCGATCGCCGACGCGCGCCTCCTCGCGGAGGAAGCCGCCGCGGCGGCGCTTGCCGCACTCGAGGCCGAGACGCTGCCGCGTCCTGTGGTGGCGCCTTATCTCATCGACGCAGAAATCGCGTCCGACCGCATCCGTCCGGCGAGTCTGCGCGAGCGGATTCGTGCCTTCGGTCCCACCGTCTGATCGCGGGATCGGAGACGCCCTTGTACCGCTACGACGCCTTTGACCAGCGCTTCCTCGAGGAGCGCGTCGCGCAATACCGCGACCAGGTCCGCCGCCGCCTCGCCGGGCAATTGTCGGAAGAGGAGTTCAAGCCGCTGCGGCTGATGAATGGCCTTTATCTGCAGCTCCACGCCTACATGCTCCGAATTGCCATTCCCTACGGCACGCTCGCGCCGGAACAAATGCGCATGCTCGCCCATGTCGCGCGCCGCTACGACAAGGGCTGGGGCCATTTCACGACGCGCACCAATTGCCAATTCAATTGGATCAAGCTCGAGGAGACGCCGGACATTCTGGCCGATCTCGCCACCGTCCAGCTTCATGCGATCCAGACGAGCGGCAATTCCTTCCGCAACACCACCGCCGATCCCTGGGCGGGCGCCGCAGCCGACGAGATCGAGGACCCGCGGCCCTATTGCGAGATCATCCGGCAATGGTCGACCTTGCATCCGGAATTCTCCTTCCTGCCGCGCAAGTTCAAGATCGCGGTCTCCGCCGCCAAGGAAGCCGACCGCGCCGCCGTGAAGGTGCATGACATCGGCCTCTATCTGCGCCGCGACGAGGCCGGCGATGTCGGGTTCGAGGTGCTGGTCGGCGGCGGGCTCGGGCGCACGCCGATTCTGGCGGAGACCGTGCGCGACTTCCTGCCGAAGCGGCACTTGCTGTCCTATCTCGAGGCCATTCTGCGCGTCTACAATCAGCATGGCAGGCGCGACAACCTCTACAAATCGCGCATCAAGATCCTGGTCCAGCATCTCGGCGTCGCCCGCATGCGCGAGGCGGTCGAGGCGGAATGGGCGGCTATTGACAAAGCGGCGCTGGCGCTTACGGACGACACCATCGCCGATTTCGCCCGCCATTTCGCGCCGCCCGATCTGGCGCCTGTTCCCGAGGCGGATGCGGCATTCGCGGCGGCGCTTGCGAGCGACAAGCAATTCGCCCGCTGGGTCGAGCACAACACGGCGCGGCACAAGGTGCCCGGTCATGCCATCGTCACCCTCTCGCTCAAGCCCTATGGCCGCCCGCCCGGCGATTGCACGGCGGAGCAGATGGATCTCGTCGCCGATCTCGCCGAGGACTATTCCCAATGCGAGATCCGGCTTACGCACGAGCAGAACATCGTCCTGCCGCATGTCTGCCGCAGCGATCTATGGGCGCTGTGGTGTCGGCTCGGGCCGGCGGGGCTCGCGACAGCCAATATCGGGCTCGTCACCGACATCATCGCCTGCCCTGGCCTCGACTATTGCAGCCTTGCCAGTGCCCGCTCGATTCCGATCGCCGAGCGGCTGAGCCGACATCTCGCCGCGCGCGAAGACGATATCGGCGAGCTCAAGATCAAGATCTCCGGCTGTATCAACGCCTGCGGCCATCACCATGTCGGCCATATCGGCATTCTCGGCGTCGACAAGAACGGCGAGGAGTTCTACCAGATCACCCTAGGCGGCAGCGCCGATCAGGATGCGGCGCTAGGCTCTATCATCGGCCCGGCGGTGCCGAGCGCCGAAGTGACGAACGCGATCGACCGGCTGATAGAAGTCTATCTTTCCCAACGCGTGGCGGGTGAACGCTTCAATGACACCTATCGCCGCATCGGCGCGGCGCCCTTCAAGGCGGCGCTCTACGCGCCGCGGCCCGCGCGGGAGCCGGCCTATGCTGCTTGAAGCCGGCGCGTTCTGTGCCGATCGCTGGCGCCATCTCGGCGACGACGAGGCGGTGCCGGAAGACGAGACGGTGACGGTGTCGTATGCCCGCTGGACGCGCGAGCGCGCGGCGCTCACCCGGCGCAATGCCCCATTGGGCCTGCGGCTGCCCAACGACGTCGCGCCCTTGGTGCTCGGCGAGGACGTCCATCGCTTCGCCGTCATCGTGCTGGACTTCCCGCGCTTCACCGACGGGCGCGCCTATTCGCAGGCGCGGCTCTTGCGCGGCCGGCTCGGCTATCGCGGCAGCTTGCGCGCCGCCGGCAATGTGCTGCGCGACCAGCTCCTGTTCATGCGGCGCTGCGGCTTCGATTCCTTCGAGGTCGGCGAGCGCGCCGTGGCCGAGAATTGGCTCGCCGCCTTCGACGAGCTCGATGTCTTCTTCCAGCCCGGCGAAGATCGGATGCCCTGGGTCCTGCGCCAGCGCCGCGCCGTCGCCTGATCGGACCGCCCGCGCAATTTACGCTTATTTAAGCTCGTAATGCTTTTACGCTTATTTAAGCCGGAGGCCCTACAGTCCGGCTCACTAGGTCGGGAAATTCGCTAGTCCTCAGTCTCCTCTAGAGGCCCTATCGCGTTCGCCGCCGCCCATATTCGGTGTCGCGCGCGAAGGTCGCGGCCGGCGGCGGTATCCCCCTCAACCGCCCCGGCCGCGATCCGCCTCGCCGGCCTGCCGCTCAGCGCAGCGCATAATCCGCCTGATCCTCATAGATCGCGCCGCTCTTGGTGAGATAGCTCGCGACCAGGCTGAAGCGCTCGACCGCGAAAGCCTCGCTGCGGAACAGCGCATGCTCGGCGAGGAAGGCCTGGAGCCGCGACTCGGCCGCGTTCTTGAGGCGGGCGAGAGTGACATGAGGTGCATAGCGCCGCGCCTCGGGCTCGAGACCGAGACGAACGAGTGCGCTTTCGACGCGGTCGCGGAGATGGAAGAGCGTCGGGCTGCGCTCGACGCCGACCCAGAGCATGCGCGTGCCGAAGTGGCCGACGCTGGCGAGCGCGAGGTCGAATCGCGGCGCGCGGATTTGCGCCAAAGCGGCGTCGATGTCGCTGGCGGTGCCTTCGTCGACCTCGCCGATGAAGCGCAAGGTCAGATGCAGATTGCCGGCATCGACCCAGCGCGCGCCCGGCACGCCGGCGCAGATCAGCGACAGACCTAGCTTGATCTCGGGCGGCAGTTCGATGCCGACGAAGAGGCGCAGCATGGCCCGCCTCAGCCTCGTCCTTCTCCCTGCGCGAGCCAGCGCTCGACCGCCGGCGCCAGGCGCTCGACGATGATATCGACGCCCTTGGCGTTGGGATGAAGCCCGTCGCCCTGGGTGAGCTTGGGGTCGAGCGCCACGCCGTCGAGGAAGAAGGGATAGAGCGGCACCTGCCATTTCGCCGCGAGCTTGGGGTAGATTGCATCGAAGGACCGGTCATAGTCGCGACCCCAATTGGCCGGCGCTTGCATGCCCAGGAGCATGACCTTGACCTGCGCCGCCTTGAGCCGCGCCAGGATGCGGTCGAGATTGGCATAAGCCTGCTGCGGGTCGAGGCCGCGCAGCGCATCATTGGCGCCGAGTTCCACGAGGACGTAGTCGGGCTTGTCGCCGAGCGACCAGTCGAGCCGGGCCAGCGCGCCAGCCGTGGTATCGCCGGAGACTCCGGCGTTGATGATCTGCGCCGCGACGCCGTCGGCGCGCAGCCTGGCCTCGAGCCGCGCCGGGAAGGTCTCCTCGGGCGGCAAGCCATAGCCGGATGTCAGGCTGTCGCCAAAGGCGAGCACGCGCACGGGCCGCGCTTCGGCGGCGGCGGCAAGCCCGAGCGCGAGAAGCGCGGCCGCGGCGCAGTTGACAAGCGCACGCCAGCCGCCATATCCGGCCAGCCCCTGCGCAACAAGAGGGCGCATGCCCCTCCCTTCCGATAGTCCCATCGTCCTCGTCGAGGATTTGCATCTCACACTGGCGAGTGCGGCCGGGGCCGTCAACGTCCTGCGCGGCATTTCCCTGCGCATCGAAGCCGGCGAGTCGGTGGGGTTGGTCGGGCCTTCGGGCTCGGGCAAATCGACCTTGATGATGGTGCTCGGCGGACTCGAGCGGCCGAGCGCCGGACGAGTCCAGATCGCGGGTTTGGATCTCGGCCGGCTCGACGAGGATGCGCTCGCCCGCCTCCGGCGCGACGCCATCGGCATCGTCTTCCAATCCTTCCATCTGGTGCCGACCATGACGGCGCTCGAGAACGTCGCCATGCCCCTGGAATTCGCCGGCCGCGCCGACGCCTTCGCGCGCGCCCGCGCCGGGCTCGAGGAAGTCGGGCTCGGCCAGCGCCTCCTCCATTATCCGGCGCAGCTTTCGGGCGGCGAGCAGCAGCGCGTCGCCATCGCCCGCGCCTTCATCGCCGCGCCCAAGCTGCTGCTCGCCGACGAGCCGACCGGCAATCTCGACGGCGCCACCGGTCAGCTCGTCATCGATCTCCTTTTCCGGCTGCGCGCCGAGCGCGGCACGACGCTCTTGCTCATCACGCATGACCACGCGCTCGCCTCCCGCTGCGGGCGCATCGTCGCTCTCGCCGACGGCAGAATCGCCGAAGACAGCGCGGCCGCCGGCCTCGCCCGGCTGGGCCGCGGCTGAGCGATGACGACGCTCGCCTGGCGCATCGCACGCCGCGAGCTGCGCGGCGGCATCAAGGGCTTTCGCGTCTTTCTCGGCTGTCTCGCGTTGGGCGTGGCGGTGATCGCCTCGGTGGGCTCGTTGAGCGCCGCGGTCAAAGCCGGCCTGGCGCGGGATGCGCGCGGACTCCTGGGCGGCGATGTCGAGCTGCAGCTCTTCCACCGCACCGCCGATGCGCGCGAGCACGACTATCTTGCGGCGCGCGGCCAAATCTCGGAAGTGGCGCAGCTGCGCGCCATGGCGCGGACGCTCGATGGCGAGCGCACCAGCCTGATCGAGCTCAAATCGGTCGATGCGGCCTACCCGCTTTATGGCGCCGTGACTCTCGCCGTCACGGGCGGGCAGCAGGCGCCGTCGCTCGCCGAGGCGCTGGCGCTGAAGGAGGGGCATTGGGGCGCCGTCGTGGCGCCGGCACTCATGGACCGGCTCGGCATCAAAGAGGGCGACAGCATCCGCGTCGGCGACGCGGTGCTGACCATACGCGCGCGCCTCGTCCATGAGCCCGACGCGATCGGCGGCTTGCTCGAGTTTGGCCCGCGCGTGATGGTGGCCGAGCAAGCTCTCGCCGCAACCGGGCTGGTCACTCCCGGCACGCTCATCGGCTACAGCTATCGCGTCAAGCTGCCGCCGGGCGGCAATTCGGCGCAGTTCATCGCGGGCCTGCGCGCGGCCTTTCCCGACGCCGGCTGGCGCATCCGCGACCTCGGCAATGCCGCCCCCAATCTGCAACGCCTGTTGGATCGCCTGACCGTGTTCATGACCCTGGTCGGGCTGACCGCGCTGCTGGTCGGCGGCGTCGGAATCGGCAATGCCGTCGCGAGCTATCTCGCCGGCAAGACCGAAACCATCGCCACGCTCAAATGCCTGGGCGCGTCGCGGCGGCTGATCTTCGCGACATATCTCGCCGAGACCCTGGCGCTGGCGGCGGGCGGCATCGCTTTGGGCTTGGTGCTGGGGGCGCTCGCGCCCTTCCTCGCCGCGTCGCTCCTGCCGGCGCAGCTTCCGGTGAGCGCCCGGCTCGGCATTTATCCGGCGCCGCTGCTTCTGGCGGCGATATTCGGTGTCCTCGCGACCCTCGCTTTCACGCTGTGGCCGCTGGGCGCGGCCGCGGCGGTCAATCCGGCCGGCCTGTTCCGCGCGCGGGTCGAGCCGGTGCTGGGCCGGCCGCCGGCGCGGTTCATTGCGGCGGTTGCGGTTGCGGGTCTGCTGCTCGCTGGGCTGGCGGTGATGAGCGCGACCGACCGCCGGCTGGCGCTGTGGTCGGTGCTGGGCGCGGTCGCGGCGCTCGCGCTGTTCCGACTCGCCGCAGCGGCGCTGGTCTGGGCCGCACGCCACGCCGGCAGGCCGCGCCAGCCGGGACTGCGCCTGGCGCTCGCCAATCTGTGCCGGCCGGGAGCGCCGACCGCGGGCGTGCTGGCCTCGCTCGGGCTCGGGCTCGCCGTGCTGGTGGCGATCGCCTTGGTCGAGGGCAATCTCATGAGCGAGATCGAAACGCGCCTCCCGGAGCACGCGCCGTCGTTCTTCTTCATCGACATTCAGCCCGGCCAGGCCGCTCCGTTCGATGCCTTGCTGCGCAGCATGCCCGGCGTCACCGAGTTGGCGCGCGTTCCTAGCCTCAGGGGCCGCATCAGCGCCTTGAACGGCGTGCCCGTCGAGCGCGCCGCGGTCGCGCCCGAGGCGCGCTGGGCGATCAACAGCGACCGCGGCCTGACCTATGCCGCCACCTTGCCGGCGGGCTCGCGCCTGGTCGCGGGATCGTGGTGGCCGGCCGATTACCGCGGGCCGCCACTGGTTTCCTTCGATGCCGAGCTGGCCCGCGGCATGGGGCTCAAGATCGGCGACACGCTCACGGTCAATGTGCTCGGGCGCGAACTCACGGCGCGGATCGCCAATCTGCGCGAGATCGACTGGACCTCGCTGGGCCTCAATTTCGCCATCGTCCTCTCGCCCGGCACGCTCGACGGCGCGCCGCAGACGCATATCGCGACGGCGCGCACGGCGCCCGGCAGCGAAGCCGCGCTGGCGCGCGCGGTGAGCCAGCGCTTCCCCAACGTCTCCGCGATCTCGGTCAGGGACGCGCTCGCCAATCTGGCCGGGGTCATCGACGCCATCGCGGCGGCGCTCACCGCCATCGCGGCGCTGGCGCTCGCTGCCGGCATCCTGGTCCTCGCCGGCGCGGTCGCTGCCGGCCACCGCCGCCGGGTCTATGATGCAGTGGTGCTCAAGGTGCTGGGCGCGACGCGGCGCGACATCACCCGCGCTTATCTCATCGAATACGGGCTCCTGGGCCTGGCCGCCGCAGTTCTCGCCGCCGGGATCGGCACGCTCGCGGCCTGGCTGGTGCTGACGCGGGTGATGGGGACGGAGTGGAGCTTCCGGCCGGGCGCCGTGGCGGCGACGGTGGCGCTGGCGACGCTTCTGACGCTCTTTCTCGGCTATGCCGGCACTTGGCGGGCCTTGGGCGCCAAGCCCGCGCCCTACCTGCGGAACGAGTAGAGCCGGGGCGTTGGACCCGGCGGCTTCCGGGCCTCATTGAATTGGCGCAAATCTGTGCCAATATGGTTCCCCGAACCCCAACCTTATGGGATTCCAGAGAGGTTCCTATGTCCTATGATTCCGGCAACCGCTGGACCGCCCGCGCGACGATGCCGCAGGTCGGCATCGACGTCGGTCTGCGCGAGTACATGCTGCGCATCTACAATTACATGGCCGGCGGTCTCGCGATCACCGGTCTCGTCGCCTATTTCGCCGCGGCGAGCGGGCTCTATCAGCAGATCGTCGGCACCTTCCTTTACTGGGTGGTGATCTTCGCGCCACTGGGGCTGGTGATGCTGCTGAGCTTCCGCATCCAGAGCATGAGCCTGCCCGCGGCGCAGGCGACCTACTGGGCCTATGCGGCGCTGGTTGGGCTGTCGCTGTCCGGGCTCTTCATAATTTACACCGGAACGAGCATCGCGCGCGTGTTCTTCATCACGGCGGGGACCTTCCTCGCCATGAGCCTCTACGGCTACACGACGAAGAGGGATCTCACGCGCTTCGGCTCGTTCCTGTTCATGGGGCTCATCGGCATCGTCATCGCCAGCGTAGTGAACATCTTCCTGGGCTCGGCCGGGCTGCAGTTCGCGATCTCCGTCATCGGCGTCATCGTGTTCACCGGCTTGACCGCTTGGGACACGCAGAGCATCAAGGAAATGTATTGGGAAGGCGATGGCAGCGTGGTTGCCGGCAAGAAGGCGATCATGGGCGCGCTCCGCCTCTATCTCGACTTCCTCAACCTGTTCCTGATGCTGATGCAGCTCATGGGCCAGCGGCGCGACTGACCGCGCGCGACAATTCGGGCATTTTGGGACCCGGGGCGGCCTGCCTCGGGTCCCTTTGCTTTAGAGGCTGCGGCCGTAAACCGGCACCACCGCGCCGCGCGTCACGCGATTGTCCGGCGAGGCCAGGAACAGGATGGTAGCGGCGATCTCTTCCACCTTGGGCCAGCGCGCATGATCCGCCTTCGGCATGGCGGCGCGATTGGCGGCGGTGTCGATGATCGAAGGCGCCACGGCGTTGACGAGAATGCCGTTGGGGGCGACCTCTTCGGCGAGCGCTTGGGTGAGTGCCGCGACGGCGGCCTTGGCCGCCGTGTAGGGCGCCATCCCCGCGCCGAGCCGCGGCTCCAGCGCGTTGCGCGCGGCGATGTTGACGATGCGGCCGCCCGCGCCGGTCCGGCGCATCGCCCGCACCGCTGCGGCGCAGCAGAGATGGCAGGACACCAAATTCATCTCGAGCATCGCCGCGATCTCGGTCTTGCCGGTCTCGGCGATCGCGCTCATGGCGAAGCCGCCGGCGATGTGGATCGATGCCCACAGGAGCGGCACCCCGTCATAAAGCTGCGCCACCGCGGCCTCCTCGCCGAGATTGGCGGGGCCGACGAGGCGCAGGCGAGCATGGTCGCGCTGCGCGAACCGCGCCGCTTCGACCGCGATGAAATAGGGGACGTGGCAGAAGGCGCCCGCCTCGAGCAGCGCGCCGACCACGGCGCTGCCGAGCGCGCCGGTCCCGCCGGTGATGACGACGTGACGGTCGCGGTAGTCCATGCCGGCATCATAGGCGAAATCGCGCCGCGGAGCCACGCCGCCACGGAATCCCTCGGTATCCCGCGGTCTGCGCTGCCGCGGCGGCGCGATTAACGTTGTGTGCAAGGGATTCTGGTTGAATTATAGACCCTTGAATGACCGCCCCGGACCGGCGATGGCCACAGCCAGTATTTTGCGAAAACTCTTGCTTGTTCTGCTTGTCGTCGGAGCGCTGCCGGCGCTTGGCCGTGCGGCGCCCGAGCCCGCCGCCGCAACGCCCGACGCCATCGCGGCCTTGTTGCGCGGCGACGGCGATCTCCGGATCGCCAAGCGCAGCCTCGATCGCGTCGAACTGCTGTCGCTCTACGAGCCGCGCCAATTCGCGCCGATCTGGACGGCGGAGCGGCAGGCCGCGCTGACCGCGGCCTTGGCCGAAGCGGAATCGCACGGCCTCGATCGCGCCAGCTATGGCATGCCCGAGGCGCCGGCCGCCGAGCGCGAGCTGTTGCTGACCGACACGTTCCTGCGCTACGCGGCGGCGCTCGCCCACGGGCGCGTCGCACCGGCGGAGATCGAGAGCGACTGGACCATGTCGTCTCCCGCCTTCGATCCGGCAAAGGTGCTGGCGCGCGCGCTCGACGGCTCGGTTGCCGGGTCGCTCGCAGCGCTGGCGCCGAGCGATCCCGCTTATGAGCGGCTGCGCCAGGCGCTGGCCCGCTATCGCGATTACGCGGCGGCGTCGCGCTGGCGGCCGTTGGCGCTCACTGTGCCCATGAAGCTCGGCGACAGCGGCGACGGCGTCGATGCGCTGCGCGAGCGGCTTGCCGCCGAGGGCTTCGCGGCCGGCGCGGGCGACGGCTTCGATGACGCGCTCGCCGCGGCGGTCAAGCGCTTCCAGGCGGCGCACGGGCTCGGCGATGACGGCGCGGTGGGCCGCGCCACCCTGGCGGCGCTCAATGTGACGCCGGCGGCGCGGGTCAAGGAGATCAAGCTCAATCTCGAGCGCTGGCGCTCGCTGCCGCGCAACTGGCCGGAAACGCGGGTCGAGGTCAATGTGCCATCGGCGACCGCCACGCTTTACGAGCCCGGCGAGGCGCCGCTCGCCATGCACGCCATCGTCGGCGCGCCCCAGCATCCGACGCCGGTGCTGCGCGCGCGGATGACGTCGATCCTGCTCAACCCGCCCTGGAAGGTGCCGTCCTCGATCATCGAGAACGAGATTCGCCCGGCCTTGAAGCGGGACAAGAAATATCTCGAGCATAACGACTTCGTTTACGTCGAGGTCGAGGGCGGCCGCGAGCTGCAACAGCTTCCCGGCCCGAAGAACGCCTTGGGCATGCTCAAATTCGAAATGCCCAATCCCGACGACATCTACCTCCACGACACGCCGGCACGGACGCTGTTCCGGCGGGCGGGCCGAGCCATGAGCCATGGCTGTATCCGGCTCGAGCATCCGCGCGCGCTTGCCGAGCGCGTGCTGGAAGGGGCGCCGGACTGGCCGCGCGCCGCCCTCGACGACGCCATCGCAACCGGGGCGACGCAGCGCATTGCGCTGCCCCACGCGGTGCCGGTCTATATCGTCTATTTCACCGCGATCGCCGATGAGGACGGCACGGTCGAGTTCGACAGCGACGTCTATGGCCGCGACCGCCGGCTGGCGGCGGCGCTCGATGCCGGCGCCGAGGCGCCGCCGCGGCCGACAGCCAAGGCGGTGTTAACCAAACACTTGTCCACCGCAGCGCAATAATACAAAATATGGCCGGTCCGATCGACCGGACCGCAGTATATGGGGGAGGGGGGACATGCATGCTGGCCCGCCCGGCAGCCGCCGGAGGATTCTTGCGTTTGCCGCGGGGGCGCTCGTCACGGCAGCCGCGGCACCGGCCTCGGCCGCGCTACGGTTCACGGACCGCCGCACGCTGTCCTTTCATCATCTCCACACCGGCGAGTCGCTCGAGGCGACCTATTGGATCGACGGCCGCTATCAGCCGCGGGAACTCGAGCGCATCAACCGGCTGCTGCGCGATTTCCGGACCGGCGAGGTCTATCCGATCGATCTCGAGCTGCTCGATCTCTTGCTGGCGCTGCGTCGGCGGCTCGCCAGCCGCGCACCGTTCCAGGTCATTTCCGGCTACCGCTCGCCGGCAACCAACGCCATGCTCGCCAGCCTGACCGAGGGCGTATCGAGCAACAGCTTGCATCTCTCCGGCCAGGCCATCGACATCCGTCTGCCCGATCGGTCGCTTGGCATGATGAATCGCGCGGCACTGTCGCTGCAGGGCGGCGGCGTCGGCTACTACCCGCGCTCTGACTTCATTCACCTCGACGTCGGCCGCGTACGGCGCTGGTAGCGCTCAATGCGCCATCAGCACCGGCACCGTCATGTGCTGGAGCAACGAACGGCTGGCGCCGCCGAAGATCAACTCGCGGGTCCGCGAATGGCCATAGCCGCCCATCACGATGAGGTCGCAGCCGAGATCGGCGGCCCGCGACAGGATCTGATCGCCGACGCCGACCTCGCCTAAAGGGAGCGTCGAGGCTACGGCCGCGATGCCATGGCGGCGGAGGTGCTCGACGAGATGCGAGGCCGGAAGTCGGCCCCCGGTGTCGATGTCGCCGGGCGGGTCGAACGAGAGCACGGTCACGGTTTTGGCCTCGGTGAGCAGCGGCAGCGCGTCGCCGGTGGCTCGCGCCGCCTCGCGGGTCGCGTTCCAGGCGACGAGCACGTTCTTGCCGAGCGTCGCGAAATGTCCGACATAGGGCACGATCAGCACCGGACGGCCGGCGCCCATGAGCACGCTTTCCGGCAAGGTAGGCGCATTGGCAAGCGGATTGTCGGGATCGACCTGGCCGAGCACGGCGATATCGGCATAGCGCGCGTGCAGCGTGGCGAGATCTACCGTCGAGCCCTCGAGCACGCGCCATTCGCCCTGAATGGCCGCCCGCTGCAATGCCTCGCGGAACCTGCTTTCGGCGGCCGCCTTGAGTTCGCTCGCCGCCTCCCGCGCCGTGGCGAGGGCGCTGCGCACCGCCTCCGCCTCGGCATAGCTGCCGAGCGCCGACGTCGTGATCGGCGCGGCTGCCAACTCCATGGCGTAGAGACCGGTGAGATAGCCCTGATGCCGGCGCGCGAGTTCGGCCGCGAGCCGAAGCCGCGTGTCCTGGCCCCGTCCGCCGTCGAACAGAACGAGTATGTCCTTGTAAGCCAAATCATCCTCCCTTGCGCCAAGCCTCGGGCAAGCGCCGAAGCTTCATACTCTCGCGGACGGCGGGCCCTCGCCGATTTGTTGTGGTGGGCGAAAAATACCTTGCCCCGTAACGCGGCGCGCCATATTGGACGGTCCCGATCGCTGCCCCCGCGAGAGGAGTAATCCCGATAAATGAGCGAGACCGCCACCGTCAAGGTCCTGGGCATTTCGGGCAGCCTGCGCAAGAGCTCGCACAATTCCGCCGCGCTGCACGCCGCCGGCGAGCTGATGCCGGAAGGGATGACGCTCGCGAGCGCCGAGATTTCCGATTTCCCGCTCTACCATGACGACATCCGCCTCAAGGGCTATCCGCCGCCGCTGCAGCGCTTCCGCGCCGAAATCGCCGCCGCGGACGCCATTCTCTTCGCCACGCCCGAGTTCAACTGGTCGATCCCGGGCGTGCTCAAGAACGCGATCGATTGGGCCTCGCGCCCGCCGGATCAGCCCTTCAGCGGCAAGCCCTACGCGATCATCGGCGCGGCCACAGGAATTCTTGGGACGGCGCGGGCGCAGTTCCATCTGCGGCAAATCTGCACCTCCGTCGATATGATACCGGTCGTCAAGCCCGAAGTCTTCATCACCTTCGCCGCCGCCAAATTCGATGCCGAAGGGCGCCTCGTCGATCAGGCGACCCGCGATCTGCTCGCGCAACTCATGACCAATTTGCGCGACTGGACGCTTCGGCTGCGCCGCAGCAAGACATAAGCCCCTCGGCCTTCGATCGCCGCGCGGCAGCGGTGCTTGAGGCGCCTTCCGCGGCGTGCTCACGGCCGTCTACTTCGCGAACAGCGCCGCCCTTTTTTCTTTCACGGCCTCGCCTGAGGCGATGCGGACCGGGTAACGGTTTCGTAACCCTCCGGCGCTTTACTCAATGTCAGATTGTATTTTTTGCCGCACTTTCTCGCGCATTTGGCGAGATGGAGACCATGAGAGATAAATCGCCGCGTCCGATCGACGCCCATGTCGGCAACCGCACGAAAATGCGCCGGCTCGCGCTCGGGCTCAGCCAGAGCGCGCTGGCGCACCGCATCGGCGTCTCGTTCCAGGCGGTGCAAAAATACGAGACCGGCGGCATCCGCATCTCCGCCAGCCGGCTCTATGACGTTGCGCGGGTGCTCGAGGTTCCGCCCGGCTTCTTCTTCGAGGGCTATGGCGAGGACGGCGCGGCCGGGCGCCTTGCCGAGGAGCCGGCCTCCTATGCAGCGCGCAGCATCGATCCGCGCGATGTCGCCGCGCTGATCCGCGGCTACCGCGCCATCCGCGATCCGGGCCTGCAGACCGAGGTGCGGCGGCTCGTCGCCACGCTCGGCGCGTGCGTGCGCCGAGCCGGCTGAGACCGCCGCACGGCTCGGAGAGCTGCGATCATGGTGTGCTGCCGCGCAGCGACGCCGGGTGCCCGGCCAGCTTGAGCGACCCCACTTGCATGAGCCTGCCGCCCTGTAGCCGTAGGATGCTGATGTCGCCGTCGACGAAATTGCCGACGTAGAGATAGCGGCCGTCCGGGCTGAAGGCGATGCCTTCGGCGAGCTTGCCGACATCGGTCTCGGCGATCTTTCGCACCTTCTTGCCGTCGACCCGCAACAGCGCGACGAAGGAGTGCTCGTGGGAAAAGAAAGCGCCTTTGGGCACGCCGGCGCTGCCGTTGAGAACGAGCGAGGCGGCATATCCCCCTGCCGGGCTCATGGCGAGGCCCTTCGGTCCGTCGCCCACGACCACCTGGTCGATGACGCGTGGCGGATCGGCCTCCATGTCGATGATGGCGGCGGTGTCGATCTGGCCGTCGGACTGCCCGCCGCCGCCATTGTTGTTAACGATGGCAAGCTTGCCGTCGGGCGTGATCTGAACATTGTCGGGCCAAAGCCCGGTGGCCATGTCGTAGTTCGCATAGCGCACCTTGTCGCCGTCGACGGCGAGGAGCGCGACCGTGTTGGCGGCTGCTTTGGCGACGAGCGCGCGCTTGCCGTCGGGGGCTATGGCGACGGCGACGGGCCGCTGGCCGGCCGCGCCGGCGGGTCCGACCGCAACGGTGTCCGTGACCGTGACCTCCTTGCCGTTGATGGCGAGCACGGACACCGTATCGTCGTCGGCGTTGGCGACGAGCGCCATGGTGCCGGCGCGGTTGATGGCCATGCCCGAGGGCTGCTTGCCGAGGTGCAAGGTCGCAATGAGCGCGGGCGGTGAGGCGGTGAGGTCGATGACGAAGAGCTTGTCGTCGGCAACGCCCTTCCAGCTCTCGCCGTCCTCGACCCAGTCGAGCGCGTTAGCGACCAGCGCCAGATGCTGATCGGGCGTGATCGCGAGGTTGGTGGGCGGCCCGGCGATGGAGTTCATCAAGGGCAAATTGGCGACGATGCGCGGCTTGGCGCGAATGGCGATGTCGATGATCGACACCGTGTCCTTGCCCGGCGGCTGCGCGACCCGCGCGCCTGACGGTTCGAAGGCGATCTTCTCGTCATTGCCGGAGATCAGGAGCTGCGCCCGGCCCGCGCCGGGCAGCAGCAGCAATGCAGGGAATGTCGCAATCAGCGCGCGCTTGAGCGACCCCCTCATTTCACCCTCCCCGTCCTCCGCTCTTCGGGCAATCTGCCATGTCCCCGGAGAAAGTGCACCCGCCGCGCTTCGGCCGGTTTGACGGAAGGGCGCCGCTCCCTAAGATGCACGCCATGCCGCCGCGCAAGAACCCGCTCGCTCTCAATCCCTTGCAGCTCCGCACCCTCACCCTGCTGCAGGCCTTGGCGCGCCTGCCCGGTCATGGGCGGCCGGCCGCAAGCGACGGCGAAATCCTGGTCGAGGATCTACCCCAGCCCCATGGCGATCATTTCCACCTCGGCGACGCGGTGGTGCGGTCGCGCGACGCGACGGGTCTCGCCAATGTGGCGGCTTGGGCGGCCTTGGAGCGCAAGGGGCTGATCAAGTCGATGTTCCCGCATGCCGCGGTGCTGACGCCGGCCGGCCTCGCCTATGACACCGGCCTCGCCGACATGATCCTGCACCGCGGGAACCACTGAGCGGCGCCGCTCTACCAGGCGAGTTGCGGCAGCACCGCAATCGGCGCGACGTGGCTGTCGGCGATCGCCGCGGCCAGCTTTTCGGGATCCGGCCGCTCGCCCGGGCGCAGGGCCAACTCCTCGGCATGGATGCCGGAAGTCACCAGCACGCTGTCGATGCCGGCGTTGCGCGCCCCGGCGATGTCGGTGCGCAGGCTGTCGCCCAAGGCCAGGATGCGGCGCCGGTCGGCAACGCCCAAGAGCGCGAAGCAGGTGGCATAGACCGAAAGATAGGGCTTGCCGTGCCAGCGCACACGGCCGCCAAGCTCCTCGTAGCGCTGTGCCAGCGCGCCGGCGCAGAGCATGCGCCGCCCGCGGTGCATGACGACAAGATCGGCGTTGGCGCAGACCATCGGCAAGTCGCGCGCCTGCGCTTCCCGCAGTACCGCCTCATAGCCGTCGGTCGTCGTATCCCAGCCCCACGGGCCGGTATTGAGCACGAACTCCGCCGCGGCGACGCTGTCGACGCGGACCAGATCATCGATCCCCGCGGTCACGCCGTCATCGCGCGGCGGACCGATGTGAAAGCAGCGCCGGCCGAGCGCGGCATAAAAGGCGTCGTCGCGGCGGCGCAAATGTTGCCACACCTCCTCGCCCGAGGAGTGGACGGCGTCGTAGAGGGCTCGGGGGATGCCGATTTCCGCCATGCGCTCGGCCACGGGATCGGCGCGCCGCGGCGCATTCGACAGCACGACGACGCGCTTTCCCGCTTGCTTCAGGCGCTCGAGCGCATCGAGCACGCCGGGATAGGGCCGGATGCCGTCATGCAGCACGCCCCAGACATCGATGATGAAGCCGTCATAGGATGGGGCGACCGCACCGACGCCCGCGAGGATAGGAATGCTCATCCGGCGCCGACGCTAGCCGATGCGCAGCGCCTGCGGCAAGAGGCGGAAGCCGTGACCTGGCGCGGCAATCCGGCTATAGGAAGCGGGTGCGCGCCTCGCAGAATTCGCCGACCGTCCCGGCGCTCCCGGCCGCACCGGCGCTCGTCGCCGGCGTGTCGGAGGCGGCGTGGCTCTCCGGCGACGGCGAGATCGCGCTGTTGCCGCCGAGCGAGGCGGGACGGCGGGCGCGGGCTCAAGCGCCGTTGCTCTGTCACGCCCGCGCCACGGCGCGGCGCCTGGGCGTGCTGCCGTTCCCCGCTTTCGATCTGCTGGAGCTTTTCGCCTTCGTCCGGCCGGCGCAGTTCTGTCTGCCGACCCCGCGCGGCCTCGCTTCTGCGCTCGGCCTGCCGGCGCCGCGCCATGGCCTCGGCGCCGCCGCGGCGACGCTCGTCGCAGCCGCGCACGCGCTTCTCGCCGAGCTTTTCGCCAGCCAATCCGATGACGATGCCCGCGCCATCGCACTCGCCATGGAGCGCGGCGGTTGGAGCTGGGGACCGGCGGTGCTGGCGGCGCTCGGCGCGGCGCCGTCGGACAGCGCGGCGCCGGCGGGCATGGCGCAGTGGCGCCGGCTGCCCGAATGGGCCGAGTTGGCGCCGCCGCCGCCGCCGGGCAACATCCCGGTCGAGGAAAGCGAGGCGCGCCGGCGGCTCGCGGAGCTGTTGGGCGCGGATGCCGAGGCGCGCCCGCAGCAGGCCGATTATGCCGCGGCGGTGAGCGCCGCCTTCCGGCCGCGCGAGGTGCCGGACGAGCCGCGCCTGGTTCTGGCCGAGGCCGGCACCGGCGTCGGCAAGACCTTGGGCTACATCGCGCCGGCGAGTCTCTGGGCCGAGAAGAACCAAGGCGCGGTCTGGGTTTCGACCTACACCCGCAATCTTCAGCACCAGATCACCGGCGAGCTTGACCGGCTCTATCCCGATCCCGCGGTGAAGGAGCGCCGTGTGGTGCTGCGCAAGGGGCGCGAGAACTATGTCTGTCTCCTCAATTTCGAGGAAGGGGTGGCGGGCCTGCCGCTCCGGCCGCAGGACGCCGTGCCGCTGGGCCTCATGGCGCGCTGGATCGGCGCGACGCGCGATGGCGACATGGTCGGCGGCGATTTTCCGGGCTGGCTGCCCGAGGTGATCGGACGCGGCCAGTCCTTGGCGCTGGCCGATCGGCGCGGCGAGTGCATCCACAGCGCCTGCCCGCATTATCACCGCTGCTTCATCGAGAAGAGCGTGCGCCGCGCCCGCAGGGCCCGCATCGTCGTCGCCAACCACGCGCTCGTGATGGTCCAGGCGGCGCTGGGCGGGCTCGACGACAGCAACCTGCCGACACGCTACGTCTTCGATGAAGGTCATCACGTCTTCGACGCCGCCGACAATGCCTTCTCGCTGGCGCTCACCGGGCGCGAGGGGGCGGAGCTGCGGCGCTGGCTCATCGGCGCCGAGGAGCGGGGACGCTCGCGCGCCCGCGGCTTGCGCCGCCGGCTCGAAGATCTCGTGCTCGGCGATGAGACCGCCGAGCGTGCGCTCGCCGCGGCCATCGTGGCGGCGCGCGTGCTGCCCGGCGAGGGCTGGCTCGCCCGCGTCGGCGACGGCCGGCCGCAGGCGGGCGCCGAGGCGCTGCTGGCGCTGGTGCGGCAACAGGTATTGGCGCGCGCGCCGGGGCACGAGCATGGCTACAGCCTCGAGACCGAATTGCGGCCGGCGAGCGAGGGTCTCGCGGCGGCGGCGCGCGAGCTTGCCAAGCGCCTCATGGCGCTCGAAGCGCCGCTCAAGATACTGGCGGACCGCTTGGCGCGCCGGCTCGAGGACGAAGCCGCCGAACTCGACACGGCCACGCGGTTGCGCATCGAAGCGGCGGTGCGCGGGCTCACGCGGCGCGGCGCCATCGAGATCGGTGGCTGGCGGCGCATGCTCGAGGAGATCGAGAAACCGGTCGCGCCCGATTTCGTCGATTGGCTCGCCGTCGAGCGCAGCGACGGGCATGAAAGCGACATCGGCATGTTTCGCCATTGGGTCGATCCGACGAAGCCCTTCGCCGAATTCGTGGCGAAGCCGGCGCATGGCGTGTTGCTCACCTCGGCGACGCTCACCGACGGCAGCGGCGATGCGCTCGCGGATTGGGCGGCGGCCGAGGCGCGCACCGGCGCGCGCCATCTCCGCTCGAAGGCGCTGCGCGCCCGCGTGCCGTCGCCGTTCGATTATGCGGCGCAGACCCGCGCCTTCATCGTCACCGATCTGAAGCGCGACGAGGTGCGGCAAGTTGCGGCGGCCTATCGCGAGCTCATTCGCGCTTCGGGCGGCGGCGCGCTCGGCCTCTTCACCGCGATCTCGCGGCTCAAGGCGGTGCACGGGCTGATCGCGGCGGCGCTCGAGGCGGAGGGATTGCCGCTCCTGGCGCAGCATGTCGACGGCATGGACACGGCGACGCTGGTCGACATCTTCCGCGCCGAGGAGGATGCATCGCTGTTGGGCACCGATGCGGTGCGCGACGGCGTCGATGTACCGGGACGGTCGCTCCGCCTCATCGTCTTCGACCGCGTGCCCTGGCCGCGGCCCGACATCCTGCACAAGGCGCGGCGCGCGGCCTTCGGCGGCGCGCGTTATGACGACAGCCTGACGCGCTTGCGGCTGCGCCAGGCCTTCGGGCGGCTGGTGCGGCGGGCCGATGATTGCGGCGTCTTCGTGCTGCTCGACAAGGCGATGCCGTCGCGTCTCTTGGGCGCCTTCCCCGAAGGCGTTGCGGTCGAGCGCGTCGGCCTTGCCGAGGCGGTCGAGCGCACCAAGGCCTTTCTCGCACGATGAAGCTGCCCGATCTGTCCGACGTTCACCCGGTCGCCGAGCCGCCCGAGGTAACGCTCGGCGGTCTCTATCTCGCGTTCATGCAAGTGGGCCTCTCCGGCTTCGGCGGCGCGCTCGCCTGGACGCGGCGCAAATTCGTCGAGCAGCGGCGCTGGCTTTCGGACGAAGAATTCGCCGAGGCGCTGAGCCTGTGCCAGTTCCTGCCGGGTCCGAACGTCATCAATCTCGCGGTCTTCATCGGATTGCGCTTCCAGGACACGATCGGCGCGGCCGTCGCGGTGGCCGGCGTGGTGCTGGTGCCCTTCGTGGTCGTCGTCGCGCTGGGCGCGCTTTATACGCAATTCGGCCAGATCGAGATGATTCATGGTGCGCTCGCCGGCATTTCCGCGGCCGCGGCTGGCCTCATCGTCTCGATGGGCTTGAAGATGGCGATGCTCTATCGCAAGCGCCGGCCGGCGCTGATCTTCGGCGCCCTCGCGTTCGTCGGCGTGGGGCTGGTGCAGTGGCCCCTGCCCCTGGTGCTGGCGTGTCTGGCACCGACGAGCGTCGGTGTCGCCTGGCTCGCCTGGCGGCGGCGGCGATGAAGGCAAGCTCGGCCTGGCTGCTCATCACGGCGCAGTTCGCCTTGCTGTCGCTCTTGTCGTTCGGCGGCATCAACACGGTGTTGCCGGAAGTGCATCGCTTCGTCGTCGATGTGCATGGCTGGCTCAGCGATAGCGAGTTCGCCGATCTCTTCGCCATCGCCCAGGCGGCGCCGGGGCCGAACTTTCTCATCGCCAGCCTGATCGGCTGGCAGGTCGCGGGGCTGTTGGGCGCGGTCGGCGCGGCGCTCGGCATTTGCGGGCCCCCCTGCATCCTGACCTTTTTCATGGCGCGGCTGTGGCAGCGCTTCCATGGTTCGATGTGGCGGCGCGCGCTCCAGGACGGCTTGGCGCCGCTCACCGTCGGATTGGTGCTGGCGACCGGCTATGTGCTGAGCCGCGCCGCCATCCATGGCTGGGTCACCGGCGCGATCACCGCTGCGACGGTGGCGCTCACGCTGGCGACGCGGGTGCATCCGCTATGGCTCTTTGCCGTCGCCGGTGTGCTCGGAATCTTCGGCCTCGCCTGACCGCCGGCCGGGCCGCCATGCAGAAATGACGGTTCAAGCCCCGGCGCGGTTGCGCTAGCACCAAGCGCCGCAAATCGACCTCAGCGAAGGGGAAGTCCTGCTTGTCCGAGCCTGCGTCCGCCCCGGGCCAAACCACCGTGCCGGCAGCCGCGTTCTGGGCGAGCCGGTCGAGCCGGCCCTGGGTCTTCGCCGCGACGCTCGCCACCATGTTCATGGTCGCGATCGAGGCGACGATCGTGGCGACGGCGATGCCGACCATCGTCGGGCAACTCGGGGGGTTCGATCTCTTCAGCTGGGTCTTCACCGCCTATTTGATGACTCAGGCCGTCACCATTCCGATCTATGGGCGGCTCGCCGATCTTTACGGGCGCAAGCGCGTGCTCTACGTCGGCACCATCTTCTTCCTGCTCGGCTCGGTGCTCTGCGGCTTCGCTTGGAGCATGACGGCGCTTATCGGGTTTCGCGTGATGCAGGGCGTCGGCGCGGGCGCGCTGCTGCCGGTGTCGATGACCCTCGTCGGCGATCTCTATGCGCCGGCGGAGCGCGCGCGCATCCAGGGGCTGCTGTCGGGCACCTGGGGCGCCGCCGCGATTCTGGGACCCTTGCTCGGCGCCTTCCTGGTCACGCATCTGAGCTGGCCCGCAGTGTTCTGGGTGAATGTGCCGATCGGCATCGTCGCCGGCAGCTTGATTGCGCTGACCTTGCACGAGCGCGTGCAGGAGCGGCAGCATCGGATCGATTATCTGGGCTCGCTGCTGCTGGCGCTCGGCACCGGTCTGCTGATGTTCGTCCTGGTGCAGGGCTCGCGGCTGAACCTGGCGCTCGATCTTGCGCTCACCGCGGCGGCGGCCCTCGCGCTCGCCCTCTTCCTCATCCAGGAAATGCGGGCGCCGGAGCCGATGCTGCCGCTCGATCTGTTTCGCAACCGCATCCTCGCCGGCGGCATGATCGTGAATTTCGGCACCGGCGCGGTGGTCATGGGCACGACGGCGTTTCTTCCGGCCTATATCCAGGGGGTGATGGGGCGGAGCGCGCTGGCTGCGGGGCTGGCGCTGATGGGGATGTCGGCGAGCTGGTCATGCGGCAGCGCGCTTGCCGGTCCGACCATGCTGCGGACCTCCTATCGCTTTACCGCAACCCTGGGCGGCGCGGTGCTCATCGCCGGAAGCCTCATTCTCATCGCGCTCGATCCCGAGCGCGGCGCGCTGTGGGCCGGCGCGGGGGCCGTCGTCAGCGGCCTCGGCATGGGTCTCGTCAGCAACAGCTTCCTGGTTTCGATTCAATCGAGCGTCGAATGGCACCGGCGCGGCGTCGCGACCTCGACCGCCGTCTTCATGCGCATGACCGGGCAGGGGGTGGGAACCGCGGTGTTCGGCGGCATCCTCAACGCCGGCCTGGCGGGCGATCTCGCGGGCGGCGGCCGATTCGTCGACCGCATCCTCGATCCGACGCTCCGGCAATCGCTGCCGGCGGCGCAAATCGCGACCGTGATGCGCGACTTCGCCCAGGCGCTGCACAACGTCTATCTGATCGGCGGGTTTGTCGCGCTGGTCATTCTCGCGGCGGCGCTCCTGCTGCCCGCCGGCTTGAGTCCCGTGCGCCCGGCGCGTTCGACGCGCTCGCCAAGTTGACCGGCGGGCCCCGAACCGGCATTGTGGCGCGCGCGCTGCCGCACCTTCGGCGAAACTCCCGCAACGAGGAAGCTGCCGTGATCGATCCTCCTGCCGCCCTGATTTACACCATGGTGCTGGTCTCCGCCGCCGACACCGCGATGAGCAACGCCGAGTTGCAGATCATCGGCGACATCGTCAACCATTTGCCGGTCTTCAAGAACTACGACAAGACCAAGCGCTTGACGCAGGATCTCAGGGACTGTGCCACCTTGTTCGCCAAGGAGGAGGGCCTGGAGCAGACACTCCATGCGATCAAGGCGGCGCTGCCGCCGAAGCTGCGCGAAACCGCCTACGCGCTCGCTTGCGACGTGGCGGCGGCGGACGGCGAGACCAGCCAGGAGGAACTCCGGCTCCTCGAGCTGTTGCGGCACCGCCTCGGCATCGACCGCCTTACTGCGGCCGCGATCGAGCGCGGCGCGCGGGCGCGCTTCACGCGGGTGTGAAAAAAAAGGGCCGCGGCAATGCCGCGGCCCGTGCCAATTCGCAATACTCGGCGCTTAGAAGTCCATGCCGCCCATGCCGCCATGGTCGTGCGGCATCGCCGGAGAAGCCTTCTTCTCCGGCTTCTCGGCGACCATGGCCTCGGTGGTGACCAGCAGGCCAGCGACCGACGCTGCATCCTGAAGGGCCAGGCGCACGACCTTGGTCGGGTCGATGATGCCAGCCTTCACCATGTCGACGTAATTGCTGGTCTGGGCGTCGAAGCCCCAGTTGTTGTCGTTCTTGTCGAGCAGCTTGCCGATGACGATCGAGCCTTCGGTGCCGGCGTTCTCGGCGATGAGCCGCGCCGGGACCTGGATGGCGCGGCGGATGATGTCGATGCCGACCTTCTGGTCATCATTCTCCGGCTTAAGCTTGGCGAGCGATTTGGTGGCATAGAGCAGGGCCGAGCCGCCGCCGGCGACGATGCCTTCCTCGACCGCGGCCCGCGTCGCGTGCATGGCGTCGTCCACCCGGTCCTTGCGTTCCTTGACCTCGACCTCGGTGGCGCCGCCGACGCGGATCACCGCGACGCCGCCCGCGAGCTTCGCCAACCGCTCCTGTAGCTTCTCGCGGTCGTAGTCCGAGGTGGTCTCCTCGATCTGCTGCCGGATCTGGCCGGTGCGGGCGGTGATATCCGCCTTCTTGCCGGCGCCGTCGATGATCGTGGTGTTCTCCTTCTCGACCCGGATTTTCTTGGCCCGGCCGAGCATGGCGAGCGTCACGTTCTCGAGCTTGATTCCCAAATCTTCGGAGATCAGCTGGCCCGCGGTCAGAATCGCGATGTCCTCGAGCATCGCCTTGCGGCGATCGCCGAAGCCGGGCGCCTTCACCGCGGCCACTTTGAGGCCGCCGCGCAGCTTGTTGACGACCAAAGTCGCCAAAGCCTCGCCTTCGACATCCTCGGCGATGATCAAGAGCGGCTTGCCCGACTGCACTACCGCTTCGAGCACCGGCAGCATCGCCTGGAGGCCCGAGAGCTTCTTCTCGTGCAGGAGGATGTAGGGGTCCTCGAGCTCGCAGATCATCTTGTCGGCGTTGGTGACGAAATAGGGCGAGATGTAGCCGCGGTCGAACTGCATGCCCTCGACCACGTCGAGCTCGGTCTCCA
>Ga0209415_10001285_pt1 | contig 47949 bp, 44 predicted proteins | sample PeaSoiSIISIP2007_FD_187696 | JGI IMG/M metagenome (GOLD analysis project Ga0209415, IMG submission 187696) | Peat soil microbial communities from Weissenstadt, Germany - SII-SIP-2007 (SPAdes) (version 2) | ecosystem: Environmental > Terrestrial > Soil > Wetlands > Peat | place: Germany... | reverse complement strand
CTCCATTCTCGTAGAGCCACGCTGAAGCTCACCGCCTAAAGGCGGTGGGATTAGACCGGGCGGACTGAGCTAAACGGCTCGGGATTTCTGGCTAACCAATAGACCGCAACCGCCCCCGCTCTTGCGCGTTACTTCTCCGGATATCATTGAGCGTTCAGTAGTAGCGTTTTGCCTAATTCAAAAAACAACCCCCCTTGGCGATGCTCCCGCTTTGGCCCCCGGCTGTGATACCGTACAAGCGTCGTAAAGACAGTCCATCACGGCTGTTCCCAAGACGCAATTCGACGATGTAGATCAACACAGCTAAGGAGGCAATTTGCCATGTCAGCAAATGTCGGGGAGAGGAATCCCCACGAAATCGCATTGGAAAATTTCGATCGAGCCGCCGACGCATTGGGGCTCAGTGCCGACGTTCGTGAAATGATCAAGTACCCGGAACGCGTGCTGACCGTCACCGTGCCGGTTAGGATGGCTGACGGTCAGATTCACCGGTTCGAGGGACACCGGGTGCAACACAGCACCATTCGAGGACCAGCCAAAGGCGGCATCCGCTATCATCCCAACGTCACGCTCGATGAAGTGAAGGCCCTGGCCACCTGGATGACGTGGAAGTGCAGCGTCGTGAACATCCCCTTCGGCGGTGGGAAAGGCGGCGTCACTTGCAGCCCGAAGGAAATGTCGCAGGATGAGCTGGAACGGATGACGCGGCGCTACACGTCCGCGATCCTGCCGCTGATCGGACCTCAGCAGGATATTCCCGCGCCGGACGTCTACACCAACTCGCAGACCATGGCCTGGATCATGGACACCTACAGCATGACCAAAGGGTTTCCGATTCCCGGGGTCGTGACCGGAAAGCCGATCAGCCTGGGAGGCTCACTCGGGCGTAACGAAGCCACCGCCCGCGGAGTGTTCTACACCACCCAGTCGGCTTGCGAGCATTTGAAGCTGGCTCTTAACGGCTCGAAAGCCGTCGTGCAGGGTTTTGGAAACGCCGGGTCGATCGCGGCCCAGTTGCTTCACAGAGCACAAAGCAACGTGATCGCCGTGAGCGATTCGCGAGCCTGCATTTATAACAAAAAAGGCCTGGACATCCCGAAACTGATGGCTCACAAGGAGAAGACCGGCGCCGTCAAGGGATTCCCTGGGGCCGAGATCATCAAGCCCGAAGAGCTGTTAGCGATGGAATGCGACATCCTGGTGCCCGCCGCTCTCGAAAATGCGATCGGTTCGCAAAACGCCGGGAAGGTGCGCACGAAGATCATCGCCGAGGCCGCCAATGGGCCGTTGACGCCCGAAGCCGATAAGATCCTCGAGAAGAAGGGGGTGTTTATCATTCCCGACATCCTTTGCAACGCCGGCGGCGTCACCGTCTCCTACTTCGAGTGGGTCCAGAATGAGCAGCATCTGTTCTGGGAAGAGCAGGACATCTACAACCGGCTGGAGAAGATCATGAAGCGGGCGTTCGCGGAAGTTCTGAAGATCCGGATCGAGCGGAAACAGATGATGCGGACGGCGGCGAACATGGTGGGGGTCGGACGCGTGGCGGACGCGGTCAAACTGCGCGGGCTATTCCCGTGAGGCGATAAACGAACGGAGCGCGGCGGCAGCGTTGCTTGGCTTGTGATGAGGGGGGTGCGCCGCACCCTTTGCGGGCTCGCTAGGTATCCGCCGAACTGCGTTGGATTTGAAACGCCCGCTTGCGGCCGGTGCTGACGATCTCACCGTGGAACTTCAACTTGCCGTTCACGGTGAAATCGACCGGCCTCTCCACAGGATGGTCGAACGTGAGTACGTCGCCTTCCTGGAGCTCGAGCAGCGTCTCCACTCCCATCTTCGGCCCTTGCAACCGCGCGTCCAGACGGATGGTTGCGAGTCGAATCAACCGCAGCACACGCGCGTGTTCTTCTTCGGTTGCCTGCGTCTTGCGGACGCTCCACTGCTGGTCGAACTTCTGACGCAGCATTTTGACGATGATGGACGGGATGCCGATGTTCATCATCCCGGAGACGTCGCCGATGCGGACTTCCATGCTGATGGCGACCACCGCTTCGTTCGGCGCCAAAATCTGCAACAGTTGCGGTTCGGTCTCGTGACCCTCGATGGAGAATTCCATCGTGGTCACGGCGTGCCAGGCCGTGCGCAAATCGTTCAGGATGATGCGCAGCAGGCCCTCGAGGATGCTCTGCTCGATCTCGGTCACCTCCCGCGTGATCTTCGTGGCGATCTTTCCGCTACCACCGAGCAGCATTTCGAGAATCGGAAAGACCAGCGATGGATTGATCTCAAGAACGGCGTTGCCATCGTAGGGCCGCATACCGAGCGCGATCATGCTGGTGGGCGAGGGCAGGCATTGCGTGAATTCAAGAAAAGAGAGTTGCTCCACCGAAACCAGGTTTACCGTGACATAAGCGCGAAGGTAGGCCGAGAGACTGGAGGCGAGGCTGCGCGCAAAATTGTCATGCAACAGGTGGATGGCTCGAAGCTGGTCCTTGGCGATGCGATCTGGCCGGCGGAAATCGTACACCACCGCCTTCTTGCTGGGATCCTCTTCCCCCTCGTCGCGCAGCTTCTTGAATACATTGTCGATTTCTTCCTGGGAGAGAACGCGATCCGCCATATTTGTCTATCGGCCGCGCATGCCGAAGACACGAATCAGACTATTCCGACCACGCCACGGTAGAATCTAGGAGTGTCTCTGAAGTTCATTGAATAAAGGCTTTCCCACGGGTCATACTTACAACGCCAGTCATCCCGATCCCGCAGAGCGGAGAGGGATCTGCTTTTAAAGTGCCGGTAACACGCAAACAAACAGCAGATTCCTCGCTGCGCTCGCAATGACGGGGCAAGTGTTGTCGCGGAATTATCCACGAATGCAACGATTCTGGGTCAAGAACTTCGGGTGCCGGGCATCGCAGGCCGATGGCGCCGCGATCGAGGCGGGCCTGGTCGCCAAGGGCCTGATCGCCATAAGGGACGCCACGAGCGACGCCGCGAATGCCGAGCTGGTGGTGCTCAATACGTGCACCGTGACGGCCGCGGCCGACGACGAACTGCGGCAAACCGTGCGCCGTATCCATCGCGACCATCCCCAAACCCGCATTCTGGTGACGGGCTGCTACGCGCAACGGGCTCCCGAGGAAATTGCCGCGCTCGAGGGCGTGTCGCTCGTGGTGGGCAATTCCCACAAGACCCGGATCCCGGAACTGGTGTCCGGTCCGGTTCCTTATCACGGAGAAGTTGCGCTTGCGCGGATCGAGCTTGGCGACATCCTGGCGCAAACGGAATTTCTGTCAGCTCCGGTCGAGGATGCGCCCGGCGACCGCACGCGCCCGAATCTCAAGATCCAGGACGGATGCAACAATCGGTGTTCGTTCTGCATCATCCCCTTCGTACGCGGCCGCAGCCGGAGCTCGCCGGCGGAGCAGGTGGAGACGCGGGTCCGTCGTCTGGCGGAGCGATATCGCGAGGTGGTGTTGAGCGGCATCAACCTGGGCCGCTGGGGCCGCGACTTGGGCGGCGGGAGCCGCCTGGCGGATCTGGTGCGGCGGCTGCTCGAGAATACCCCGGTGGAACGGCTCCGGCTGAGCTCGGTCGAACCGATGGACTTCTCGGACGATTTGCTGGGTCTGATGGCGGAATCGCCTCGCATCGCCAAACACGTCCACGCTCCGCTGCAATCCGGCTCCGATCGGGTGCTGCGCCGCATGCATCGCAAGTATCGTCCGCGCCACTATGCGGATCGCATTTTCAAAGCGCGGTCATGGATGCCGGACTGCGCCGTCGGCGCGGACGTGATGACCGGATTTCCAGGTGAGACGGACCAGGAGTTCGAAGAGAATCGGGCCTTTATCGACGGCCTGCCGTTCACGTACTTGCATGTATTCACGTATTCGGAGCGGCCCGGCACGCCCGCCGCGGAATCCGGTCAAGCCGTTCCGCAAGCCGTACGCAAGCTCCGTACGCATATTCTGCGCGATCTGGCGGCGAAGAAGAATCTGGAATTTCGACGCGCGATGATCGGCAGGACGCTGTCCGTGGTGACTTTGGACGGCGATGCCTCGCACTCCATGAAGGGCTTGAGCGGGAACTATCTCAAGGTGACTCTGGCGAGACCGCGCGGAGCGAACCGCATCGAGGATATCCGGATCGGCGGGCTGACTTCAGATGGGTTGTGCGAAGTGGGCGTTTTGCCCGTGTGCTGACCCAACCGGCTTAATTGGTTGGACGGCGGGTTTCGAGCACAAGGATGCGATCTTCCAGAGCATCCATGCGCGTCCGAAGCTCTTCGTCGATGACGTCGCCGGTGTGAAGACGGGTTTGCACAGCTTTCGCGTAGCCGTGAAAGGCAGTGAGGAGGTTGGTCTCGATCTGCCGGATGTTGTCCGTTAAGCGTTCCTCTAGCGCCGCGAGTTCAGCGTGCAATTCCGACCGCGTGACTGGTTCCTGACCGTTCATATGCTTCTACCGATAGTATAGTGCGAATCGGGCTACATTTCTCGCCGGTTCTCGAGCGACTTCGAAATGGTGACCTCATCAGAAAACTCGAGATCGCTGCCCACCGGAATGCCCATGGCGATGCGGGTCACGCGCACGCCGAGCGGCTTCAGTAGTCGCGAGAGATAGACGGCGGTGGCTTCTCCTTCGACCGTCGGGCTGGTGGCCAGGATGATTTCCTTCGCTTCGCCCTTCGCGATCCGATCGAGAAGCCCTCGGATTCGCAACTGCTCCGGTCCAATGCCACGAAGAGGCGAGATGGATCCATGCAGCACGTGGTAGACGCCCGAAAAAGTCCGGGTGGTTTCGATGGGCAGGATATTATGCGGCTCATCCACCACGCAGATCTGCGAGCGGTCGCGGTGCGGATCGCGGCAATAGGGGCATAGCTCCCCGTCGCTGATGTTGTTGCATTCGGCGCAGATGCCGAGGTTGTCTTTGACGTCGAGCAAAGCCGTGGCCAGGCGCGCCGCGTCGTCGCGAGAAGTCCGCAGGATGTGAAACGCCAGCCGTTGAGCGGACTTCTGCCCCACGCCGGGGAGACGCCGGAACTCATCGATCAAACGCTGGAGAGGAGCTGCAAAATCTGGCATGGTAGTTGAGGTTGGTCACAGACGACCAGGATATAGCGCGCGGAATCCGGCGCGCTTGCGGCTCGCGAAACCGGACTAGAACATCCCGGGAGGCAGTCCGAGCCCGCCCAGCATGCCGCCCATCTTCTTCTGGGTCTCCTCGTCGACTTTCTTCGCCGCCTCGTTGCAGGCGGCCATCACCAGGTCCTGTAACATCTCAATGTCGCCGGCCACTTCGGCGTCGATCTTGACACCCGTCACGTTCTTCTGGCCGTCCATCTTGACGGTCACCATGCCGCCGCCCGCGGAGGCTTCAACGCGGATCAGCGCGATCTCCTCCTGCATCTTCTGCTGCATCTTCTGGGCCTGCTGCATCATGGCCTGCATGTTTCCGGGCATCTTCATGACCTGTCCTCCATCGTCATTCGTTCATTCTCCCCCCGCCGTCACCCCCGCACGGCACTCATTCCCTCAGGTTTCTCACCTTACGCACCTGGCTGTCAGGAAATATTTCCTGAAAACGCCGTACTTCGGGATGGGCCAGCGCGCGAGTCGTGACCTCGTCCCCTCGCGGCGCGGGCACGGCGGAGGGCTGTGTCGAAGCGCCCGGCTCGCGCGACGCCTCTTTTGTCTCAACCTCAACCGCACCTGACTCAACCCCGTCTGCCGCCCCGGCGCCGATCTTAATCGCGATCTTCACAGGCCTTCCGAGAACACGCTGTACGGTCGCACCGAACTCAGCCTGCTTCACATAGAGCTGATACATCTTTGGCGTGGTGAAGATCAGCTCACTGGCGGACTCGGTCAATTCCGAGTGCTCTACCGCGTCGGCCACGTGAGTGAGCTTGGCCTCGATCAAAGCCGCGTGGATTCGCGATCGCGTGGAATTTCCTTCCAGCCCTTCGCGGCCCGCGGCGTCTCTCAAACCCTCACGCCCTTCGGTATCTCTCAAACCCTCGAGGTCTTCGATTCCCTCAGGTCCACTGGATCCATGTGGGCCGTTCGGTCTTGCGGCGGCTTCGCGCGGAGCCGGCGGATTGGATGAGGACGGCTGACCGCTCTTCGCAGGGAACGCCCCTGGCGTCGTGCTTGCGGATGGCAACGTCTTCGGTGGACCCAGGGACGGCAGTCTCGATCCGCCGATCCCGGCAAGCGCTTCTTCGATGGGCTGCAATCGCCCCGCGTACACCAACCGCAGCAGGCCGATTTCCAGGTGCAGCCGCGGCTGGAGCGAGCTTTGCAGATCGCGAAACAAGTCGAGCGTCAGTTGGAGATAGCGCGTCAGATCTTCTTCGCTGAATTGCGACGCGACCGCGGCGAGCCTTTGCTGCTCCGCGGCCGAAGCCGCCACCAGCCGGGTTTCACCACGCGCGATCCTCACCACCAGAAGATTCCGGAAGTACCGCGCCAGTTCCCGCGCGAAATGCTGCAGACTGCGCCCATTCGATTCAAGCTCGGCGACCACTTCGAACATGCGCCGGGTTTCGGAGGCGGCGAGCGCGCTTGCGACCTCGCCCAGCGAGTCGAGCGAGAACATTCCCAGCAGGGTTCGAACCTCGCTTGCCACCAGGCGATTGCCGCAGCACGCGATGGCCTGATCGAGCGCGGAGAGCGAGTCGCGAACGCTGCCCTCGCCCGCTTGCGCAAGAACGCTGAGAGTCTCGGCGTCGGCCTCGATGCCTTCCTGCTTCACGATCCATTCCATGCGCCCCACCAGCTCGGCGAAGTCCACCGAGCGGAAGCTGAACTGTTGACAACGCGAGACGATGGTCGCCGGAATCTTGTGCGATTCCGTGGTGCACAGGATGAACACCACCCATTCCGGCGGCTCCTCGAGCGTCTTCAGCAGAGCGTTGAAAGCTTCATTGGTGATCTGGTGGGCTTCGTCGACGATGAAGACCTTGTATCGATCCCGGGCCGGGCGGTAGCGGACGTTCTCGCGCAGCTCGCGCATCTCGTTGATGCCGCGGTTCGAGGCGGCGTCGATCTCGATCACGTCGACCGCGGAACCGCCGGCGATTTCAAGACAACTGGCGCACTTGCCGCACGGATTTATGGTTGGTCCCTGCTCGCAGTTCAGGCAGCGCGCGAGAATCCGCGCCACGGTGGTCTTGCCGGTGCCGCGCTGGCCTGAAAAAATATAGCCGTGCGCGATGCGATTCTGCCGGATCGCGTTTTCAAGCGTGGTCTTGACGTGTTCCTGGCTGATGAGTTCCGAAAACGTCTGCGGCCGGTATTTGCGCGCGATGACCTGGTACATGCGGGAGAAAAGAGGATGCCCTCTGGACGATGCCGTGCGCCTTCAATACGCCGTGCGCTCATGCCAGACCCCGGGTGATCCGCGGCACACGGGTAAAACCGCTACCGTTGCTTCCTTCCGGACCTGGCGGGGTTTGCAGCCGCCCGTTGCACGAAGCCCGGAGCCTGACAACTCCCCATGCTAACAGATCCTTCGCAAAGTCCCCCCGCCGCCGCTCGGTACCCGCTCCCGTTGTGATGCTAGTGTGGTGGGTCAGAAGAACGCGCACAATTTGCTCGGGTAAAAATGGCAATCCATCCCCCGGTCATTCCGATCCCGCACAGCGGGAGAGGAACCTGCTGTTAGTTCGCGTGCTTACGACACTTCAAAGGGAGAACCCTCGCATGCGCTCGGGATGACAGACCTCGTGAGTGTGAATTGGGGCGCCCGCAAGGGCGCCGCCGCGTCCTTTGCGGCCCATTAAGGAGACTTCACAAATTCACGAATAAGACGATTGCCGTTTCTAGGGGCCTAGCGGGCTCCAGGATCGATTTGCGCCCGTTTCTGACCCTTTACTATGGGGACGTCATCGAGTTTTTCGAGTCTAAACGCCATGTGAATGATTTACCGAGGCTTGCGGGAACACTCGCCTCAAGTTCCGCAGAGCAAAATTTTGGACCCGGAATACCGGAGAAATCAGGTTCGGATGATGTCCTACTCGGCCCCCGGAAACACACGGTGTCTGTCACCGGTTTTCCCCGGTTCGTCAGTTCCGCCGGTTCCGATGATGGCGTTCCATGACACGTTTGCCGGGTCCCAAGTCCTATTGGCAATCTTTGCTAAATGATGTAATATGATGACAGAATTAGGCTAACCAGAAGTGACCCATCATGCCTACGCGCAACGTCAATTTGACTGAAGAACTTGACCGCTTTGTATTGGACAAGGTCGAGAGCGGCCGTTACGAAAACGCCAGCGAGGTCGTGCGTGCGGCGCTGCGCACCTTGGAACGCGAGGAACAACAATACGCGGCGAAGCTTGCCGCGTTGCGCACAGCCATCGACGAAGGCGACGCCAGCGGCGTCGCCGATGGCAATGCCTTTGCGCGCATCCGGGAAACTCTCAACCTCCCCAACACGCCGCGATAAGCCGTGGCGACGTTTCGTCTCTCTCGTCGTGCCGAAGCCGACTTGCTAAGTATCGCCAGTTACACCCTGCGCACCTGGGGCGAAGTCCAGACCGTCCGTTATCTTGACGACCTTGAGGCTTGCTGCCAGCTGCTTGCCGGCAGCCAGCCGCACTGCGTGAGTTCAGCAAGGAACTCCCGTCGCGAAGCTGTGCGACGGCGCCCTGATCTCCCGCCAGAGGCCATGCTATGCTGGGAACACCCCGATCAGAAGGGGACCAAGAAGTCAAGATTTCAGAGTTAAACCTGAACGACGCGGCGAGGGGGAAGCGGCAACGCTTCCCCCTCTCGCACTTTGGTAGCGGTCTGTTTGAAGATCTAACGGACCCGCTACCGATTCGCCCCCCCCAGTCATTCCGAGCGCGAGCAAGCTGTAACCGCGCGTTACAAGCGCGTGAAAGGTGGATCCCTCTCCCGCCCTGCAGGATCGCGATGGCGGGGCAGGAGGGGTCTATTTGAATCCGACCCACGGCCCGCATTTTCAGTTGTCTGTGCCAAACTAGAAGCTAGTGCACTCAAGGCGCATCGCGGCGTTTCTTCTGGGGGCGTGGATGGGCTGTAGCCTGCTGTTGGCCCTTATAGGTGCGCGGAATCTTCGTTTCCCCGGGGACCTATTGGCCGCGCCCATCGAGCCGGCCGCAAGAATCATCCACAACCTGGGTACCGAGCAGGCGCGGCTGCTATTGCAACATTTTGCCGCCGAACAAAATCGAGCGTATTTCTACCTGTGGGAGCAGATTGAAATTCCATTGGGGCTCCTCCTCGCTTTGTGCCTGTTCCTGGCGACGCAGAGACGCATGTTCCCCCTGATCCTCTCCGGAATCATGCTGTCGATGGTCCTGCTTCAGTACATGGCCATCACGCCGGAACTCGTGTTCAGCGGCCGCAGAGCGGATTTTCCGCCTCTCAGCGAGGCCTTCGGCGCACAAGCGCGGATGTGGGGACTGAATCAGGTTTATTGGGGACTGGAAATCTCAAAGCTGGTGGTGGGGGTGATTCTCGCCGGGTATATCTTTGCCTTTCGACCCCACCGGCAAAACCGCAGGCGAACCGACGCGGACGACATCGCCAGGCCGGCGCCTCTGGAGCTGCGAGATTTTTGAAGAACCGCGCAAAACCCGCTGCGGGTAAACTCCGCGCGGCGCGGAGAACCATCCTCATTTGCGGCGGACCGCGCCGCACCCTTTGCGCTTGGTGAAGAACCGCGCAAATCGCCCCGGATGGACCCCGTAAGCCGCGAAATAAAGGGTCTAGAAAACGCCTCGGACCTTGAGCGCTTCGTCGATGATGGAAAGAAGCTGTTCGCGGGTGATTTCGATCTTCTCGTTGGGCTCCGGCAGGTCCTCGGCGGCCATGGGGCACCCGGATTCGAACTGGTTGCGATTATGGACGCCATAGCGGCCGCGAGAGGCGAATAGTCTTTGAATCTCCGCGCGCGGGAGCACCTTCGGCCCGCCGAGTAACTCCGCCACCAGGGTGATGCGCGCGAAGTGTTCCACCGTCTCCATCCGGAACAACGCCTGGACCAGGTCCTCGCCATAGGTGACCGCGCCGTGGTTGGCCATCAGCAGGGCATCGTATTTGGGAATGTAGGGAAGCATGCCTTCGGTGAGAGCGGGCGTTCCAGGCTGGCCATAGTCGGCCAGCGGAACCGATCCCAATCCAATGATCACTTCCGGCAGCAGACCCAGATTTAGCGCGCGGCCAGCGACCGCGAATCCAGTGGCCACGGGCGGATGGGCATGAACCACGGCGCGGACATCCGGGCGCATTTTGTAGATGGTGAGATGCATGCCCATCTCCGAAGTGCGCTCGCGCTCGCCGTACAGCTTATTCCCCTCGAGATCGCAGAGGATCAGATCCTCGGGAAGCATCTGGCCCTTGCAGATTCCCGTAGGCGTCGCGAGAAGACGGTCGCCATCCAGGCGTACGGTGAGGTTGCCGTCGCTCGCCGCGATCCAGCCTCTTTCGAACATCATCCGACCGACCCGGACGATTTCTTCGCGATGCCACTGCTCGGTCTGCGCCATGCGACTCTTGATTGTATCAGTGATCGGGGCCCCTTGATCGATCGAACGGGTCGAGGTCCTCGCCCGCTACAATGAATCAGTGGAAAAGCGCCGCATGTGCCCGAACTGCCGGGCCTTCATAACGATTGACGACAAGACCTGTCCCTACTGCGAAGTGAAGCTGGGCCCGAAGATCATCGACCGGCGTAATCCCGCCGGTGCGTTGGGCGGATTGATCCCGCATGCACGCTTTACCACCGTGATGATTCTGCTGATCAACACCGGGCTGTTCCTGGCGACCGCGCTGCATAGCGGCGGTCAAAGCTCAGGGTTCGATATGAATATCGGCGGGCAGACGCTGCTTGAGTTCGGAGCCAAGTACAACCCCGCGATCGCCGCCGGGCAGTGGTGGCGGCTGATTACCGCCGGATTCCTGCACGGGGGATTGATGCACATTCTGATGAACTCCTGGGTTCTGTTCGATCTTGGCGCGCAGACTGAGGAGAGCTACGGCACCAGCCGATTTCTGGTGATTTATCTGTTTTCCACCGTCACTGGCTTTGGCGCCAGCTACTTTTGGTCGCCGGCGCTTTCGATCGGGGCGTCGGCCGGGATCTTCGGTTTGATCGGCGCCATGATCGCGATGGGCATCCGGGATCGCTCGGCCTACGGCGCGGCCGTACGGAGCTTGTACACACGCTGGGCGGTCTACGGGCTGATGATGGGGCTGCTGCCCTTCTTCGCGATCGACAATGCCGCCCACATTGGAGGCATTGCCGGTGGGTTTGCCATCGCCTACATCGCGGGGACGCCGGGGTATTCGCAAACGGTGGAACGCGTATGGAAGATCGCGGCGGGAATCGCTCTCGCAGCGACGGCGTGGGCATTTGCTCAGATGGCTATGTACTTGGTGGCGGCCCAACAGTAGCGCGAGCGGCCCGAAAGAACTGCCACAGCAGCTGGGCCGAGAGAGACTGTCCGCGACTGTAACCGAGACCGTGAGGGAGCGGTGGAACATTGGAGCAAATGTTCGCTATGCTAACGGACTTGCCGCGACGGGCCGCTAGTGGCGGAGCAAACATTTCTGGGTGCAAACAATTCTAGTTTCGGACCAAGCGCATGCGGCCAAGAACCAATAGAGCAGCAAGACCGCACAACATCGTTCCATATGTTCCCGGCTCCGGCGTCGCGGGATCCGGGGTGCTCTGAATGCTAATCCAAACCCCGAGCGGATTCTGTCCGGCGTCCGGATCGGAGTTGTCTGCATACCAACTGTCTGCGATACCGAGGTACAAGGAAACCGCTCCAACGGGAACCACGAAGCTGGTGCCGGCCCCTTGCGGAATGAGGAAGTCTTCTGGAAGGCCGGTGGTTAAGCCGCCGTAGTATGTATTCCCGGTAATGAAACCCGTCGCGCCGGACGGAAGCGACATGTAGCCGGAGATTCGCTGAAGGTTCGACGAAGCTGACAGCGCATCCGGAGCGGAACTACTGAAGACGCCCAAAAAGTCCGGCGCACTCTCACCTCCAATGCACCCGGCGAAGAAGCAGATGTCGCCGGTTGAGTAGAGCGTTATGGTTGTAGTTCCCGGTGTGATCGCCCCGCTGAACAGCGAGGAGAGCAAAATGCCTGCTGAATCCACGGGCGTGTCAGTGGAGTCGGCCCGCAGGAAAGTCGTCGTGGGACCGAGCGCCTCGAACGTCACTGGCCCAGCGTGGACTGCGCCAGCAACAAGGGCAACCGTCATCGCTACCAGCACCGAGCGGCACGCGCCACTCGCCTTCGGCCCCTTTCCTTCAGTTTTCACAAGTCGAGCATCTCACCGGATCCGCGAGAGACCAATAGTCGCTGGGTCATCCTAGTTCCAAGTATCACGGGGTACTCAGATCCCGAGACGCTCTAGTACTCGCGGGAGCAGCTTGAAGGAAAGTACCAATAGAATCAACTAGTGCGGGACGCTTCTGATCATGGCGGGGAGGCGTATGCTCGCCCAAGAGGTTGCGCGTCCCACGATTCGCCATGTTTTGAGCTGGCCAAGGTGCTGGATGCAAATGCCCGCTATCTAATGTCACTAGAGGCGCGGCGTTACGAATTGTTGGAATGTATACTCGGGTTATGGATGCAGCTCTTCCGTTGTTGATGCGATGGCTTCACATCGTCTCTGTCGTCGTGCTGTTGGGCGGCGTATTTTACGCATGGATGGTGGTAGGCGACCTGGCCGCGGGATTTAGGCCGGTGGCATACACGGCCATCGGCGTAATCCTCGTCTCCGGCCTGTACAATTTCCTGAGCAAATCGTTATATCCGCCCCACTACCAGGCATGGTTTGGAGTAAAAATACTACTCGCCCTCCATATCTTCTCGGCAGTGCTTCTGTACAAAGGAGGCAAGCGGCGGTCGCTGACGGGAGTGATCATCTCGGGAGCATTGATTGTGGGGATTTCAGCCTATCTGCGTTTGATCACTCTGGTATCTTTGACAAACCGGTGAGCCCGATTCCCATGAGTCCGGCATACACGGCGCTGCGGAAGTCCGCGGCATGGATCGATCTTTCGGGCCGCGGAAAGATCCGTCTGACCGGCGATGACCGGGCAAGGCTGCTCCATGCGCTGACCACGAATCACGTGCAGCAACTCAAGCCCGGCGAGGGATGCTACACATTCTTTCTCAACGCCCAGGGACGAATCCTGGCCGACGCGAACATCCTGTGTTTCGAAGATCACTTCCTGCTCGATACCGAACCTGAGACGCGGCAGAAGCTGGTCGAGCATCTGGACCGCTACATCATCGCCGACGACGTGACGGTGCAGGACCAAACCGATCGAATCGTGACTATAGCGGTCGAAGGTCCGGAAGCGGCGACTTTCCTTTCCAGGATAGGAGCCCCGATTCCGGAGGCGCCCTGCTCTACCGCGGTTTGGCGCGGGCCGGCAGAGATAATGGGCGGACCAGATAATCGCGGCGGGAGCAAAGCGAATGACGAAAGATTTAAGGTGGTCGCGCGGATCAACACCACCGGCTCCGGCGGATTTTTCGTGTTCGCGCCGGTGGACGAAAAGGAACAACTGATCGCGAGACTAGGGGAAGCAGGCGTGGCCGCGGCCAGCGCGGAAGAAGCCCGCATCGTTCGCATCGAGAACGGACGGCCGCGCTATAGCGAGGAAATTACGGAGCGCTATCTGGTCCAGGAGACGGACCAATTACACGCCGTACATTTCTCGAAAGGCTGCTACCTGGGACAGGAGATTGTCGAACGCGTTCGCAGCCGCGCCCACATTCATCGCGTGTTGCGGCGGCTCGAAATCGATAGCGACGCCGTTCCCGAGCCGGGCACGAAGTTAAAGGCGGGCGACGCCGATGCGGCCGAGATCGCGAGCGCGGCGTTCTCCCCGTCCCTGGGAAAGACCGTGGCGCTCGCCTACGTCAAGACCACCCACGCCGAGCCTGGCTCGGAATTATCGCTCGGGGATGTCCGGGCGCGGGTTACCTAGAGAGAGCTGTACACTGTTCAAAATGGGCCTAGTGTAGTGCGTCACAAAAATCGAGCATTATCCTGGCCTTTGTGGCGCACGCTCTCAGCGTGCCGGGTCGGCACTCATGCCGACGCCTGGCGTTTGTTTTCGCCCGGCGGAGGTGTCGAGAAGAGTCTCGACACGGCACGTAAGAGTACGTGCGCCACATCGCCCGCTCGAAGTTACCGGGTATTATTTCGGACGCACTACACTAGCTGCCCGACGCATCCGGCGTGTTATTTCGATTTCGGCCACAACTAAGATAGGCTTATGGCCTTGAATGGTTCGGAAGCCGCGATCGCGGAGAGGCGACTAGCTCTGATTGCCGACAACGGCGAGACTCGCGAAATCGTGGTTCGGCTCGGTAAGCCAGAGCGTTCGCCAGATCGAGCTGATTTCTCTTGTGAATGTCAAATTCTGGGGCGTGGCGACGGCAAAGTAAGAAGCATCTACGGTCTCGACGAGTTCCAGGCTCTTCAGCTGTCCCTGGGATTCATTTCAATCATGCTCCGTCACTATCGCGAGGAAACAGGTGGGAGAATTTATTGGAAGGAACCCGGAGACGACATGGGGTTCCCTGAGAAAGAATAGTTCTTCGTCAATTGTGCGAAGCTCGGACTTCCGCTTCCATCGGGAATACGTACGTCTCTCCCGCGACCTCTGCAATCAACCGGCCCGCGCCCAGCGGCCGGCCTTGGTTCGGAAAGAACACCGCTCCATCGGTCGATTCGCCGGGAGCGAGTTTGGTGGTCACCAGCGCGATGGCGGACGCCGCGGCCGCGGCCTTCAGCTTGGTCGAGCCGACGTCGGCCAACGCATTCTGCCGGCGCGATTCGTATCCGTTGGTGGAATGGAGTTGCGTGTTGCCGTACAGCCCGCCCTCGTAAGCGGTGATCAGCTTGATCACGTCCCCGCGGCTGGCTTTCCGGATCATATTGCCCACCACGGTCCCGGCCGGCAAGGCCTGGATGGTCTGGCTGTCCGCCCGCTCGAAGCGAAAATCCTCCGGCCGGAAGGACCAGGACACCGGGGAGCCGTTCGAGATCGAGACCTGGAGAATCGCGTAGCCGCGCACATGGATCGGCAGCGCGGCGAACATAACGGTCACGCCCTTGCGCGTCAAGGTCCTGTATTTCAATCCGTTGGATTCGAAGTCGATGATCTGCGCCTGAGCGGCGGCGACGATGATGCCCGCCGCAAGTGCCAGGGCGCGCGGTGGCCCCATACATTCATGATAAGCGGAGCGGCAGTCTGGGCCCGGCTGTCGTAAAACGGATGGAACCTGACCAGCTTGGCGTTCTCGAAATTAGCGCCAGCATGCACTTACGGCTTCTTGAAGAACCAAAGCCAGAAATACTGTTCGCCCGCGCCATGACGGTAGCGCGGCTCGAAGTTGCAGCGGAATGCCATGGCGCTCGCTTCGGCATCGGTGTAGGGGACGCCGATCCAGGTGTCGTCCGCGGCAGGGGTGGTTCGAGGGTCGCCCTGGACCTGGAATTTAAACAGAGCTCCGGGCCGCAGCAGACGATTCACTTCGCCGACGTAGCTTTCGATAACTTCACGGCTCGGAATGTGCTGGAAAACGATGGCGGAATACGCGAAGTCGAATGCAACCGGCGGAACCACGGAGAGATCGAAACCGTTGTTCTGATAGACGTGCGCATGGGGCCGGTCGCGCAGCGCGATTTTCGCGCGCTCCACCATCTCACCGCTGACATCGACTCCGTGCACTTCGCCGAACACCCCGGCAAGGGCCCGGGTGACCCGCCCCGCGCCGCAGCCTATCTCGAGCACCCGCATCTGCTTCGGATCCTTCCCCTGGCAGATGTTCTGCATGTCGTTGAGGATCTGCTCGGCCACCGTTCTCTCGCCGGAGGCGAAAAACTCCTCATCGGTCCATTCGGTCTGCCCGGTGGCGACGTAGTAGCGGGCATTCTCCCGGGCTCGTTCGTCCCAGTCCTGACGCATTTTTTCGAGTTGTTGTTGCAGAGTAATCTCTTCCGGCATTTCTCAGCCCATCCGGCAAAGACGACGATGTACGCCGCGCTTTCCGGCGCTCCCATGACCTTCTGACTCCGTTTGATGCGCCACTGGGGCGCCCGGTAAGGCTTCGCCCGCGGGTGGTTCTGGGATTTGGTGGACGGCGCGGGGATCGAACCCACGACCTCGGCGTTGCGAACGCCGCGCTCTCCCAACTGAGCTAGCCGCCCACTTCGCGGTCAACCAACCCACTATATCATGCACCTTCAGGGAACTGTCTTTGCCGAATGATCTGCATTTTTCGCTTGCCCTCAACGCGAAATCGAAGGACACTGAAATTTCATGGCCACTGTGAAGCTCACCGACGCCGCCCCCCTTCGCGAACCCGCCGACCGGTGGACCACCGCGGAAGCGGCTGAGCTGTACGACGTCGCCAGTTGGGGCAAGGGCTATTTTTCGGTAGGCAAGGAGGGTCATCTCTGGGTCCATCCAGATAAGGATCCCAACCGCGGCATCGATCTCAAGGAATTGGTGGACAATCTGCAGCTGCGCGGGATCTCCTTGCCGCTGCTGCTCCGCTTCGGCCAGATCTTGAAGCACCGGCTGGGCGACATGCATCAGGCGTTCGAAAGCGCGATTGCCGAGCACGGGTACAAGAACCGTTACTGCTGCGTGTACCCGATCAAGGTAAACCAACAGCGCCAGGTAGTGGAGGAAGTGTTCGAATACGGCCGGCCCTACCGGTTCGGCCTGGAGGCGGGCTCGAAGCCGGAGCTGCTGGCGGTGCTGGCCATCGCCGACAATGACACCCCCATCATCTGCAACGGGTTCAAGGACGAGGAGTACATCGAGATGGTCATGCTGGCCAACAAACTGGGCCGCCAGATCATCCCCGTCGTCGAAAAGTACACCGAGCTAGACCTGATTCTGAAGTATTCGGAGAAGGTCGGCGTGCGCCCGGTCATCGGGCTCAGGATCAAGCTCGCCAGCCGCGGCTCGGGCCGATGGAAGTCCTCCGGCGGATACCGGTCCAAGTTCGGTTTGACGGTTACAGAGGCGTTACGGGCGCTCGAACAATTGAAGGCGGCCGGCATGCAGGATTGCCTTCAGCTCCTGCACTTCCACCTGGGCAGCCAGATCACCAACATCCGTCAAATTAAGGGCGCGGTGATGGAAGCGGCGCGGGTCTACGTCGAAATGCGCCGCGCCGGCGCCGGCCTGTGCTACATGGACGTGGGAGGCGGGCTCGGGATTGACTACGATGGCTCGCAGACCGATTTCGAGTCGAGCGTCAACTACACGCTGCAGGAATACGCGAACGATGTCGTCTACCACATTCAGAGCGCGTGCGACGAAGCCGAGGTTCCGCATCCCGTTATCGTCTCCGAAAGCGGACGGGCCATCGCTGCTTACCACAGTGCGCTAGTGTTCAACGTGCTCGGGGTCACCGGCTTCGGCGAACAGGAATCGCTGCCGGACTTCCCGGAGGATGTCGAACAGCCGTTGATCGATCTGAAAGAGACGATGCGCGGTCTGAGCTCGAAGAATCTGCTCGAGAGCTTCCACGACGCGCAGCAGGCGCTCGATTCGGCGTTGAACCTCTTCAGCCTGGGCTATCTTCCGCTCCAGCAGCGAAGCTGGGCGGAGAGCATTTACTGGGCGATTTGCCGCCGCATTCAGAAGATGGCCAAGGAGCTCGACTACTTCCCAGAGGAGCTGGAAGGCCTGGACGGCGTGCTGGCCGACACCTACTTCTGCAACTTCTCGCTGTTCCAGAGCATGCCGGATAGCTGGGCGGTGAAGCAGCTTTTCCCGATCATGCCGATCCATCGCCTGGAAGAAGAGCCATTCCGCCATGGGACGCTCGGCGACATCTCCTGCGACTCGGACGGCAAAGTGGACCAGTTCATCGACCGTCGCGACGTCAAGAAGACTCTTCCGCTACACGCCTTCAATGGCGAGCCGTATTTTCTGGGGGCATTCCTGGTGGGCGCGTATCAAGAGATTCTGGGCGACTTGCACAACCTGTTCGGCGATACCAACGCAGTCCACGTTCAATTGGACGAAAAAGGCGCGGTGGTGCTCGACGCGGTGATTCGCGGCGATACCGTGCGCGAGGTGCTCGACTACGTGCAGTTCAAGTCGACGGCGCTGCTCGAGCAGTTCCGGAAGGACGTCGAATCGGCCGTGCGCGAAGGGCGCATCGGCTACGAGGAATCCGGCCTGCTGCTGCGCTTCTACGAAGACGGGTTGAACGGGTATACGTACCTGGAGCAGTAGCCCGCTGGTTGCACAGAATGGAAACCGGGACGGACTTCTCTGTCCCAAGCCGCGCCGGATGTCCCATCCGCATCTTTACGGCTACGGCGAGTGGACAGAGCTGTCCGTCCCAGGTTTCTCCTGTTCATCGCAACAGGCCTTCCCTCCGTAAATCCGCGACCAGATCTGGACCCGCATTCGATGGATAACCGAAATCCCAGAAAGGCTCACCGCCCGCGCTTTCCCAGACACGCACATCGGTCGCGGTCATTAAGCGGGTGAACCGCTCGTCGAGTGCGAGAACCTCGTCATCCTCCGCGTCCGCGAGCATCAGGATCGCGCGCACGTCCAGATCGTTGCGATAGCTCTCGATTCCGAACGAATAGCCCCGTTCCACCTGTTCCACAAACATCCTCCAGCGGCGCAGAAGGCCCAGACGGCCCTCGCGCACGATGTGCTCGGGGTAACCGTTCTCGCGCAGGTAATTCTGGATATCGGAATCGGTCATGAGGAGCCGTCTGTCAATCGGGACGCCTCGCCTGATTGCGGAAGTAGCGCTCGCCGTTGTTGGGGATGAAGAATGTGCGAATGGTTCCGTCGGTATTGTAGGCGCCGAACGCGCTGTTGCGGCGGTCAAAGCGGGTGACGATGCCGCTTGGTTTCACCACTTGGAGGATCGGCCCGCCCGGCGGCGCGTCCCGCAGAGCCTGAGCCAAACGCAGGTACTCGGCCTGCGTGATGTTTCCGAATTCGCGTCCATGTTTCTGATAATGCTCGTCGAACTGGCGGCGGGTTCGAAAACCGGGGCCGGCCGCGACCAGGAGCAGACCGGCGAGCAATAAACCGATCCCGATGCGGATGGCCCTTGTTTTCAAAGCGTTGGCTCGTGTGGTCCGTCTCATCGTGAGTATCATTGTAGCGGCTGGCGATGGTTCGTGGGAGCCGATTCCGCTCAAATCCGCATCTCGCGTCAGAGCGACGCACTAGAATGAAAGAACAGCCGGTTACCGGCACAGTTCACCCTCGAACTCTCATGACGGCATCGCTCACCAACACCGAAATCACGATTCAGCCGCCGGTTGCCAAGATCGTGCCCCAGACCACGACGCTCCATGGCGATACCCGCGCCGACAACTACTTCTGGCTGCGCGACCGGGACGATCCCGACACCATCGCGTATCTCGAAGCCGAGAATCGCTACACCAAAATGGTCATGAAGCCCACCGAGCCGCTTCAGGAAAAGCTCTATTCCGAGATTCTCGGCCGCATCAAACAAACCGACCTGAGCGTGCCCGTGAAAGACGACGGCTATTTCTACTATTCGCGAACCGAGGAAGGCAAGCAGTACGGGATCTACTGCCGTAAAAAGGGGACGCTCGACGCACCCGAGGAGATCCTGCTCGACGGAAACGTCCTCGCTGAAGGGAAGAAGTACTTCCGCATTGGCAATTTCGCTGCCAGTCCGAATCACCAGTTGCTGGCCTACTCCGTCGATTTCGACGGCGACGAACTCTACACCATCCACGTCAAGGACCTGGCGACCGGCCATCTGCTGCCGGACGAAATCCCGAATACCTATTACTCCCTCGAATGGACCAACGACAACTCGACGTTCTTCTTCAGCATGCTCGACAGCGCCAAGCGCCCCTACAAGGTATTTCGTCATACCCTCGGCGTAAAGGAAGACACGCTGGTCTACCACGAGACGGATGAGCGCTTTACCGTGGAGATCTCGAAAACCAGAAACCGCGCTTACATCCTGATTGGCGTGGACAGCCCGTTGACATCCGAAGTCCGTTATTTGGACGCGGATCGCGCGAACGACGCATTTCGTGTCCTGCTGCCCCGCATCCAGGGGACCGAATACGACGTCACCCATCACGGCGATTCGTTCTTCATCCGCACCAACGACGGCGCGAAAACGTTCCGCGTCGTGGAAGCGCCGGTGAAAGATCCGTCCAAGGCGAATTGGAAGGAAGTGATCCCCGCGCGGCCGCACGTCACGTTGGAAAGTGTCACGGCCTTTCGCAACTACCTGGTGACCGAAGAGCGGGATCGCGGCCTTAGCAATATCGGCATTCGGAACATCGAGACGGGCGAATCGCACGCCATCCAGTTCCCCGAGCCGGTCTACGCGGCGGGACTGGGCGCAAACGCCGAGTTCGATACGAAGGTGCTCCGCTTCACGTATACATCGCTCGTGACGCCCGGTTCCGTGTACGACTACGACATGGAGACACGGGAGCGCGAACTGAAGAAGCAGCAGGAAGTCCTGGGCGGGTACGATCCGGCGAAATATGAATCCGAGCGCGTCTACGCCACGGCTCCGGACGGCGCAGAGGTTCCGATTTCGCTGGTGTACCGGAGAGGCCTGGCGCGCGACGGAAAAGCGCCGTTACTGCTTTACGGGTATGGCTCCTACGGAATCAGCATCGACCCTGCTTTCCGCTCGGACCGGCTGAGTTTGCTCGATCGAGGCTTCGTATACGCCATCGCGCACATTCGCGGCGGAGCCGACCTCGGCAAGCCCTGGCATGAGGACGGCCGCTTGCTTAAGAAGAGAAATACGTTCACGGATTTCATCGCCTGCGCCGAGCAATTGATCGCCGGGAAGTACACCTCGGCCGGCCGCCTCGCGATCATGGGCGGAAGCGCGGGCGGCCTGCTCATGGGCGCCGTGGCCAACATGCGTCCGGACCTGTTCGCCGTGGTGATGGCGATCGTCCCTTTCGTGGATTCACTCAACACCGGGCTCGACGCGTCCTTGCCCCTGACCGTAGGCGAGTATGAAGAATTCGGGAATCCCAACCAGCGGGAGTTTTACGGCTACGTCCAGTCCTACGCTCCCTATGAGAACGTGAAGGTACAAGCTTACCCGGCCATTCTCGCCACCGCGGGGTTGAACGATCCGCGCGTTTCCTATTGGGAGCCGGCAAAATGGGTGGCCAAGCTGCGGGCCCTCAAGACCGGCGGGAATCTGCTGCTGCTCAAGACCGAGATGGGGAGCGGACACTTTGGCCCATCGGGCCGCTACGAATACATCAAGGAAACGGCATTTCAATACGCCTTCGTGCTGACGGCCATGGGGGTGGAGTGAAAGTCCGGTATCCTGGACGCATATGAATCCGCAACAGGCCCCCACGAAGATCCAGCTTTCGAACACCGCGGACTATCGCGAGCATTACGCCAATAGCGTCCAGGTGCGCGTCAGCCTATGGGATTTTTTTCTGCTGTTCGGAACCATCAACCAGACCGCTCCGGACAGCGTTTCCATCCATAACTTTCAGGGCGTTTTCCTCAGCCCGCAGCAGGCCAAAGCCCTGGCGAACGTGTTAAACCAGAACGTGACGCAATACGAGTCCACTTTCGGTGAGATCAAACTGGAGCCGCATGGCGGCGGCTCGGTGATCCAATAGCGCGTGCTCTCCCGCCGGGCGTGGTCGCTGCTCCTGTTCTTTCTGGCATTCGCCGCGCTGCTGGTCGCCATCCATCTTCCCTACCTGAAGTTGCCTTTCTTCTGGGATGAGTTGGGCCAGTTCGTCCCCGCTTCGCTCGATCTTTATCATGACGGCGCCTGGGTTCCGCATTCGACCACTCCGAATGTGCATCCACCGGGACTGATGGCGGTGCTCGCCGCCGTATGGCAGGTGTTCGGCTATTCGATCCTGGTGACCCGGCTGACGATGCTGGTGATCGCTACCGTAGGGGTGACGCTGGCATTCCTGCTCGCGATCCGTCTGTCGCGTGGCGCGACTGGGGCTCCGGCGTTCGCGGCGGTGTTGTTTCTCGTTGCATCCCCAATCTTCTACACGCAATCGATGATGGCGCAGCTGGACATGCCGGCTATGACCGTCACCGTGCTGGCGCTGCTGTTGTTCCTCAACCGGCGCTACGCGGCCTGTGCTCTCTCCTGCACGGCGCTTGTGCTCGTCAAGGAAACGGCGATCACGACGCCCCTGGTCTTTGCCATCTGGCTCCTGATCCGCGAGAGACGCGTGCGCGAGGCGTTTTACTTCACCGCGCCCGCCTTGGCATTGGGCGCGTGGCTCATGGTCCTGAGACATGCAACGGGCCACTGGCTCGGCAATGCGGAATTCGCTCAGTACAACGTCGGGAAGTCCCTTCATCCGTTGCATCTCCTATTCGCGTTGGGCATGCGAATCTACTATTTGTTCATCTCGAACGGACATATCATCGGCAGCGTTGCTCTCTTTGCGGGCTGGCGCGTTTTGAGGAGCCCAGGACACGACCGGGATTCAAGTAAGAAGACACCGGACGCTCGGCGCGCGGCCCATGACGACTGGCGCATCGCCGGACTGGTCGCCTTCGCGCAGGTCGCCATCGTGACGCTCTTCGGCGGGGCCATCCTCGATCGCTACTTGGTGCCCGTTCTGCCTATACTGTATGCCGCGATGGCCGCGGCCGCGACGGTCTACCCGGTGAGCTGGCAGTGGGCCAGCCAGACCGCGATGGCCGGTTTGCTGGTGCTCGGATGGTTCTGGAATCCGCCCTATCCGTACCCCTACGAAGACAATTTGACCATGGTGGAATTCGTCAAATTGCAGAAAGAAGCCGCGAACTATATTGAGGCCTACGCGCCCGATAAACGCGTCGCCACGGTGTGGCCGCTCACGGAAGCGCTACGCGAACCGGCGTTCGGTTATGTGGAGCGTCCGATCCATGAGATTCAAGCCGCCGGTTTCCATCTGGAACAACTGGCCGGCCTCGATCGGAGCCAGGTGGACCTGTTGGTGGTTTTCTCCAACATCTGGAATATCCAGGGGCACGCCATCGACTTACCGGTGATTCGCGATTTCCTACGCACCCATTTCGACTACCACCCCCAAGCGACACCTGAGGAGATTCGCGCGGGACTCGGCTACGTGCGAATTCTTCGGAGGGAGCGCGGAGAGCAGTGGATCGAGATCTACATTCCTGAGCGCTAGCAAACCAGGACAGGCTCCCTGGCCGGATCGAATTGCGACCCTGCATTATCCACGCCGAGGCGCGTGGACAGAGTGGCCCGCCCCACGTCTGCTGGCGGCTCTCAGCTCTCGATTGCTTCGCGGACCGTTCGCACCAGCGCGCTCAGCGTGAAAGGCTTTTGGAGGAATTTCGAGCCCGGCGGAAACTCTCCGGTTCGCACCCCTTCGTCGGCGGTGTAGCCGGAGATGTAGAGAACCTTCAGATCCGGCATGCTCTCACGCAGGCGCGCCGCCAGCTCCCGTCCATGCATCGCCGGCAACACAGCGTCGGTGAGCAGCAGGTTGACCAGTGCTCCGTGGGCCGAGATCACGCGCAGCGCTTCCTCGGCGCTACCCGCTTCAAGCACCTGGTATCGCTCCCGGCGCAGGATTTTGCCGACCAGGGCGCGAATGCCGTCTTCGTCGTCCACCACCAGAATGGTTTCGCGCAGGGGCTCGGGAACCGGTTCAGGCGCTGGTTCCGGAACAACTTCAGCGGGGGGCCTGTCTACCGCCTCTTGATGGGTAGGAAGCTCGGCTGGGAGCGCGGCCGCCGCCACAGGCTCGGGCGGGGGTGGTGGGGGCTCCGGCTGAAAGTGAGGCAGATAGACCGTGAACGTCGAGCCGCGGAACGGTTCGCTCCAGAAAGCGATGTCGCCGCCCCATGCCCGGACCACGCTATAAGCACGCGCGAGAGCAGAACCGATGTGCTTGCCCGGATCCCGCGCCAGGACCGATTCGAAAACGGCGGCCCGCTGTTCCGCATCGGAGCCTTTGCCATTGTCATGGATCGTGAGCCGGGTGTAGAGACCCGGATCGAGAGTCGAGTCCGCGATGTGCTCGTTGATGCGAGTTGTATCGCATCCGACCGTCACGCGCGATCTTTCCCGTGCATCTTCGCGCGCCCCGGAAACCAGACTCAACAGGATTTCCTCGAGTTGCGTCTCCTCCGCGTGCGCCCACACCGGGCCGGCCAGCATCAGTTCTACAGTCACGCCTTCGCCCGCGGAGTGGGCGATGCTTTCTTCCATCCGTGCAATGGCGCGGGTCACCTCCATCGGTTGGGGCGCGGCTGCCTGGGGGCGAGTGAACTCGAGCAGTTGATGGGTGAGGCCGGAGATGCGTTCGGTGGCTGCCAGAATCTGCGCGACGTCTTCGCGGCGCCCGTCCTGCGGCGGAAGATTCAGCAACATCTCCTCGCCATAACCGGTGACGATCATGAGTGGATTGTTCAGATCGTGCGCCAGACGGCCCGAGAGTCCGCGCAGAGCGGTGTGGCGCGCGGCCGTGAGGAGCCGATCCTCGATTTCTTTCCGCTGTCCGATTTCCGTCAGGACGCCGGTGACCGTCCGTCCGTTCTCATCGGCAGCAGACACGCGTATGGTTTCGCGACACCACACTGCGTCTCCGGAAGCCGAGATGGCTCGATATTCGGCGCTCGCATCGCCACCCTGGCCGAGAGCGGCCTGATACAAGGCAAGCGCCGAGGCGCGGTCGTCCGGATGAATGCGTTCGGCGAAAAACCGAGGCGTTTCCAGCCAATGGGGAGCCGGATATCCCAGGATCTGTTCCACCGCGCCGGCCACGGAGGTGAAGGTGAGCCCTGTGGCTGTGAAAGGTGCGGCTGGGGTGTTCGCGTGCCACAGGACCGCTGGAACGCCCTGCAGGGCGAAGGCGACCGGAGGAGCTGGTGAGGGCCCGGCAAGGGGTGCATGTGTGAAACTTGGCTCGACGGCTGCGGCCGGTTCTTCGACAACAGAGGGTTCTCCCGCACCGGACGGCCCCGAAACGTCGATCCCGGTGAGATCCTCGGCCATCAGAAGCGTCTCGACTTCCATGTCGTCGTCCCAGTTGCGGATAGGAACAATCGCGATGCGGAGCGAACGGCCCTCGATTTCGAGGATGAAGGGCTGCTGGGTGATGCCGTGCACGTGCACGTCGCGAATCTTTTCGGTGAGGCGTTCGGACGGCAGGATCTGGTCCAGGGTCTTGCGCCGGAGATCTTCGAACCGCAAATGGAAGGTCTGACGAAATGCCCGGTTTGCGGAAATGACGTTGCGCTCCGAGGAGAGTACCACTAGCGGGACGGGCAGCGATGCGACCATCTCCTGGTAATAGCGCCGTTCGGTCTCGACCAACGCGAGCAACCGCGCGACTTCTTTCGATTTCCACTGCTCGAGATCCGTGCGCTCCATGAGAAGAGAGGGTTCCTTGCTGCAAGTTTGGGATGCGGGCCGTTACCGTCACAAGGTACCTGAGGGTGGAGCAGTACCGGTACCAGGCAAGTACTGGGGGCTATCCTAAATTTTGGGATTAGCATAGACCGGCCCAGACGGCAATCGACAGTCACGCCCTAATGGCTTGATCGGGAGTTCAGATCGCGCGACACCATCAGCTTGAACGTCAACTTATCGGAAGCGGCAGTTAACCCAACACCAACGCCGGATTCGATACTAAAGACCTTGCCGTAGTGATTCATTACGGCCCAAATCTCATGGAACTGATTGTGCGGTGATACGAAGTGCTTCAGTTGCCCCAAGTCCGCATACTCTTCCAAGGCAACGGCCCATTTCTGATTGAAGTTATAGGCAAGCCGCGTTGCGGGAACGAATTCGAGTCCCCCGACGCCTCCTGTGTAGGCGGTATCCACAATTGGATTGAAGATGAAGTCCACCGGATGCAAATGAAGCCCCACGATAGGCCTCCACTCGGAGGAAATGCGTCTAGGCTTCCAATACCTGGCATTGATCCCGAACTCGAAATTGAGCCCATAAAAGAACGTGTGCTCATGGGCGTGCGGCCGTACCAACAATTCCCGCAGCTTAAAGCCGTTGAGCGAGGCGCCGCGCCCTTGCGAGTAAGGGCTGTACAGCGGCATATAAAGCCCCTGCTCAAACCAGTCCGTGACCCCATATGCCCATTCCGCCGCGCCATTGACCGATTCGTTGGGGATAATGCCGCCCGGGAAGTCCGCGGACTTCCGCCCGATCGGAGTGTAATTGGTGTGGTTCAGTAAATTGAAGACGCCCAGCTCTTCGATCTCGGCATTGTAGACCTGAATTTCGTCGGTTTGCGCAAAAACAGCCGCCGAAGAGGCGAGCGCGACGAACGCCATCACCGCGTACCGGATCAGCATGGGGTGTCGCACGATTCTACCGTGTTTGGACCGGCGCCGCGGCCGGCGTTGCGGTGGAGGCGAACGTCGGCCAGAGTCTAAGGAATCTACCGGTTACTGCTGCCGCTGGGACCGGGAGTTCCGGTGTTGTTCATGTTGATGAGCGGATAGCCGCCCATGGCAAGCCGGACGTTCGGGCCGGACGGCGCCTCCGCCGCCATCTGGTGCCAAGTCATGGGAGCGGCATAAAGCACATCCCCTTCCACGGCGTGAAATTCGCCCATGTTCTCGAACTTCCCGCTGATCTGTCCAACCTGCACGATCCACCATTCCGCCGGACCCGCGTGAATGTGGCCGAAGACGATGTGCGAATTGAAAGGAGGATCGTCCGGCTTTGCGGGACCGCTTCCGATATTCCCTCTGCCGGTACCGCACTTGTTGTCGGCGGGGTTCACGTAACCCAACAGAGGACTGGCGTAGAGGTGGTCGTCCAGTACCGCCACACCGCCTTTGCAGCCCGCAATAGCGTCCGTGAAAGTGTTGAACATGAAACGATTCGGAGGCGTGTAGGGTGCGGGAGTATGGTTGAACGACACTTTGACGATGGTCCCGTCCTTACTGGGAACGGGTTGGGGACCGTTAGACGGATAGACCGTTTTGAAATTGGTGGGATGCACCTCAACCCAAAGCGCATTCTGATCGCCGGTCACTTCATAGGACAAGACTGTGGACTTCATGATGTTCACGATTGCCCCGCGGGTTGCGGTCGCAGGCTCCTGGCCTTCCACGTCGAAATGCAGTTGTCCAGCGACCACCACGAAAATCGCCGGAGTGTCGGGGTGCATGCGCGCGGTGTATTTCGTTCCCGGCGCGCCGGAGTTGTAAGTCGCGTCCTGTTCCGGATCGAGAATGATTTGTTCCTGCCAGGTGTTCTGGCCGGCATGCATCTGCTTCAGGTCGGAAAGTTTCCACAAGGGCCGCATGGGCGGTTTGTAAACGCCGCCTTGGGTCTTGTTCACCCACCACGTTTGTGTGGGCGCGCCGTTCCCTCTCCCCGAGCCTTGTTGCGCCAAGGCCATCATGCTGAGCGATACGGCCAGGCATGCGGCCGCAAGTGTGGACTTCATTTTCATGATTTTTCTCCTTGCGAAAAACGGAGTGTGCTCGCCTTGAAAGTTTTTCCGACACTGCGCTCGTGAGAAGATTGCGCATCTTCAGGCGCACCAAATGGAAGATGATGGCGTCTTGTATACGGCGCAACCGGAAACCATCCGCCACAGGCAAGATGACCCGTCATAGTTCGGGAAAGATGGTTTCGAGACGCTGCTTTCACTACCGGTAGCGATTTATGCGCCACAGGCCTCTAATACAGCCGAACGCCCATCCGCCCCGGCTCCTTGAACATGTGGACCGTGTCGACGAACCGGATCTGACGGTCGGCGTATGTCATCACCAGGGAATGGGTACGGCATCCGTCGCCGAAGAAGCGAACACCGTGGAGCAGCGCTCCTTCGGTCACCCCGCAGGCCGCGAAGATAATCTGATTTCCGGGCGCGAGATCGCGAGCGGTGTAGATACGCTTCGGATCCTTAATACCCATGCGTTCCACGCGCTCCTCGAGTTCCGGGGTATTCACCACCAGACGCGCGACCATTTCGCCCGAGAGACAGCGCATGGCGGCTGCCGTGATCACGCCTTCCGGGGCGCCGCCAGTGCCCATCACTGCGTCCACTCCCGCTCCGCGCACCGCTGCCGCGATGCCGGCGGAGAGATCGCCGTCGGGAATCAGCCGGATGCGCGCTCCCGAAGCGCGGATCTGGCTGATCATTTCGGCGTGGCGCGGCCGGTCGAGCACCATGATCATCAGGTCCTTCACCTCGCGATCCAGGCAGTGCGCAATCGCTTTCAGGTTGTACTTCACCGGCGCGTCAATATCCAGCGCGTCGCGGCACGCGGGGCCGGCGATGATCTTCTCCATGTAGCAATCCGGGGCGTGCAGCAAGCCTCCGGTCTCGGAGACCGCCAACACGGCGATCGAATTGGCCGTTCCTGTGGCGCAAAGATTGGTGCCTTCGAGAGGATCGACGGCGATGTCCACTTGTGCGTACTCCACGCCCTTCGGGGGAGGCGTTCCGACTTTTTCGCCGATGTAGAGCATAGGGGCTTCGTCGCGTTCTCCTTCGCCGATGACGATGGTGCCCTCGATCGCGACGTCCTCAAACGCGTGCCGCATCGCCTGGACCGCGGCCTGATCCGAGCCTTCGCGGTCTCCATGTCCGACGGTCCGGGCCGATTCGATGGCCGCCGCTTCCACCACGCGGATGAAATCGCCGGCGAGGTCCTTTTCTATCGTCTTCTTGGTCGCTAGATGGGTTGGAGCAGCCACGAGTTCCCCCTGTCCCGGTTATCTTAGCCCATTTCTTGATTGAATAATAAACGTGTGGAATGTGCTGTGCTGGCTAATCAACCTTAGCCGGCCCAGGCCGCGCTGCTGGAAAGGGTTTGCGCTGGCCCGACTATCTCGCCGGAAGAGTTACCATCGCGGGGGCACTCGAAGCCCCTCACCAGCCGAGACGTAAAGTTCCGAAGTCGGTCGGCCCAGGCTTATTTGACGCTACGATGGCGGCTAATCCGTGGTCACGCTGAGTGGGCGATTTCCCCGCCAAAGCTGAAACGCGTCTGCACCGTGGGAGGCGCGGCGTTCCCACGCGGTGCGGCAGTTAAAGCGTCAAGCTGGGAAATAGCCGGGGCTTTTCAACCCGGCCCCCGACCCAGTTTCCAGAGAATCTGCCGCAGCATGCCGAGCCACACCTCGGCGTCGTGACCGTTCAGCTCCATGCGGCGGATCAGACGGCGAATCTTCATCCGCGTCGAACCCTCCACCCGCTCGTGGACGTACCCGCTCAACTCGAGAACTTCTTCCAGACGCGCCGTGATTCGCTCCAGGTCCTCCGCTCGGGCGGGACGCTTGGGCTCCGGCTTCAGTTTCGCCGCCGCGGGCATCCGGTGAATCTCGTACAGACACACCGCCACGGCCTGGCCCAGGTTCATCGAGCTATGTTCGTCGCGCGTGGGAATCCGCATGAGCCAATGGCAATGGCTCATGTCCTCGTTCGCCAGGCCGAACTTTTCCGAACCGAACAGGAGTGCCACGGGCGTCGACGCCAGCTTCTTCGCGATCAGGCGTCCCCCGTATTCGAGACGCCGCATCGGGTGTTCCAGCGCGCGGTGTCCAATGGAGGTCGTACCCACCACCAGCCCGCAATCGGCCACCGCTTCCCCGATGGCCGGATATTCGCGAGCCTGGGCCAGCACGTGCTGCGCTTTCACGGCCGACTTCGCCTCCCGAAACGCGACCTCGTATGGATTCACCAGCCGCAGTTCGGAGACGCCGAAGTTGCTCATGGCGCGCGCCGCCGCACCGATATTCAGCGGATTCCGAGGAGACACCAGAACGATACGAAGCGGATTCACTGGGCGTTGCGATGCACGGCGTCGAGCACGCCGTTGATGAAGGAAACGGATTCGTCGCCCGAAAACTGGCGCGCCAGTTCCAGAGCTTCGTCGATCACCACCGGAACTGGAGTCTGCAGCTCGTTCATTTCGTAAACCGCCAGGCGCAGGATGCTGCGATCCACCGCCGGCATCCGTTCCAAGCGCCAATGTTCCGACTTTTCGGAGATCCGCCGGTCGATCTCGGCCGCTTTCCGCGAAGTGCCGCGCACCAGCTCTTCCATGAATTCGTCCGGATCGGTGCGCCGGGGGACGTCCTCTTCAGAGCCCAACGTGTCGTAGAACGATGAGATCGCCTCGTCCACCGGCTGCTTACGTTGATCGAGCAGGAATAGGACCTGAAGGGCGCGTTGACGAGACCGATGGCGCGCAGGCATGGCGTTAGCCGCGAGTGGCTCCGGGTTTCGATGACGATGCGGGAGCGGCGATGCCTGCAGAACCGCTGTTATGGGCCGCGAACCGCGCCATCTCGACCGCGGCCATGGCGGCGTCGAAGCCCTTGTTGCCGTCCTTGCCTCCCGCGCGCGCCTCGGCTTGCACCAGGTTGTCGGTGGTGAGCACGCCGAAGGCGACCGGCAAATCGGCTTGGAGCGACACTTGCTGCAGTCCCCTTGCCGCTTCGGCCGCGACGTAATTGAAATGTGGCGTTTCGCCGCGAATCACCGCGCCCAGGGCGATGATCGCGTCATAAGCTCCGGTGCGCGCAAGTCTCTGGGCCGCAAACGGCAACTCGAACGCGCCGGGAACTTGAAACTCCTGGTAGCTCTCCGCACCCGCCTGTTTCAACGCGGCCCGCGCTCCTTCGAGCAGCTGGTCCGTGATCCCCTGGTGGAAGCGCGCCACCACGATGGCGAATCGCAAACCGCGACCGTCGAGCTTTAGTTCCATGGGCTGCTGGTTCATCGTGGGATAATTGAGTTTTCCAGGTTCATCATAGCGCACGCTGGGTTGCGCATAACTTGGCTGCGCGACTTTACGAAGCGAGCCCGCAAAGGGTGCGGCGGCACCATGATTTCAGCCAAACGACAATGCCGCCGCGCTCCGTTTTGCGGGCTGTTACTTAGGAGTTCATGGATCCCGCCCACATTCGGAATTTCAGCATCATTGCGCATATCGATCACGGCAAGTCGACGCTGGCCGACCGCCTGCTCGAGGTCACGGGCGCGCTCTCCCACCGCGAAATGACGGAACAGGTCCTGGATTCGATGGATCTCGAACGCGAGCGCGGCATCACCATCAAGGCTCACGCCGTCCGCCTCAATTATCGGGCCAAGGACGGCCAGGACTACCAGCTCAACCTGATCGACACGCCCGGGCACGTCGATTTCACCTACGAAGTATCCCGCAGTCTGCAAGCCTGCGAAGGCGCGCTGCTGGTGGTGGACGCGTCACAGGGAGTGGAAGCCCAAACCCTGGCCAACACCTATCTCGCGCTGCATCACAATCTCGAAATCATCCCGGTGATCAACAAGATCGATCTGCCGTCGGCGCAGCCCGACCTGGTTCGCGAACAGATCGAGCATCTGATCGGGCTCGATGCAAGCGGCGCGCTGATGGTCAGCGCCAAGAACGGCGTCGGTATCGACGACGTGCTCGAAGCCGTGGTGCACCTGGTGCCGGAGCCCAAGGGTTCGCCCGACGCCCCGCTGCGGGCGCTGATCTTCGATTCCTGGTTCGATCCCTACCGCGGTGTGATCATCCTGGCTCGCGTCATCGACGGACGTGTGCGCAAGGGCCAGAACATCCGCTTGTGGTCCAACCAAAGCGTGCATGAAGTGGACGGCGTCGGTTATCAATCGCCGAAAGCCATCCCCTGCGACGAGCTCGCGGCGGGCGAGGTCGGATTCCTGTTCGCCAATATCAAGACCGTGTCCGACGCGCAGATCGGCGACACAATCACGGACCATGCCAATCCCGCGGCCGAACCGCTGCCGGGTTTTGAGCCATTGAAGCCGATGGTGTTCGCGGGCTTGTATCCGGTCGAATCCCACGAGCATGGCCTCCTGCGCGATGCGCTCGAGAAGCTGCGCTTGAATGACAGCGCTTTTAGCTTTGAACCTGAGAACTCGGCGGCCTTGGGCTTCGGCTTCCGCTGCGGGTTCCTCGGCCTGTTGCACCTGGAAATCGTGCAGGAACGGCTGGAACGCGAATTTCAAATCGACCTGATCACCACCGCCCCAGGCGTCCGCCACAGGATCACCACCATCGATGGCCGCGTCATCGAGGTTGACAGCCCCACTAAGTTTCCGAATCCGGCCGAGATCAAGCAGATCGAAGAGCCGATCATCGACGCCACCGTGATCACCCGCGAGGATTTCATCGGCGAGATCCTCAAACTGCTGGAAGAGAAGCGCGGGACGCAGAAGAAATTCGAATATATCGGCACCGGGCGGGTTCTGCTGGTGTATGAACTGCCGTTGAACGAGATCGTGCTCGATTTTTACGATCGCCTCAAGTCCGCCTCGCGCGGGTACGCCTCGCTCGACTATCATCTGGCTGGCTACCGCGTCTCTCCGATGGTGAAGCTGGATGTTCTGGTGGCGGGTGAACCGGTGGATGCGCTGTCTCTCATCGTCCACAAAGACGTCGCCTACGAGCGCGGCAAGATGCTGATCGAGCGGCTGCGCAAGTTGATTCCGCGACAGATGTTCGAGGTTGCGCTGCAGGCGGCGATCGGGGGCAAGATCATCGCGCGCGAGACGATTTCGGCGATCCGCAAGAACGTGCTCGCCAAGTGCTACGGCGGCGACATTTCGCGCAAACGCAAGCTGCTCGAGAAACAGAAAGAGGGCAAACGCCGGATGAAGCGCGTGGGGCGCGTCGAGATCCCGCAGGAGGCGTTCCTCGCCGTGCTCAAGGTCACCGGCGACAGCGAATAGTAACAGCCCGCAAAACCGAGCGGGTGAACTACGCCCGGCGGCATTTGTCGCTGGCTGCAATGAGGGGTGTGCGCCGCACCCTTTGCGGGCTAGTAAGGCGAACGGCGGCTATTCTCCCAGCGCGCAGGCCGGCCCGGACTATCGATCCGCCGTTGGGATCGAAGTGAAAGCGGCTCCTCCGAATCGTAACCCTAGTACCGCTACGTTTCCGCCGCTGCCGGGTGTGAAATCAGCCGAGCCGCGAGTCCCGGCGACGCCGGTCACCCCCTGCAAACCCCGCAACGTGCCTGTCATTTTCGCGCCCGGCGCGAGTTGCAGGGCGGATGTTCCAAGGAGATTGCCGTGCGTGTCCTGGACCACGACAGTCACAGTCGTTGCCGCCGGCCCGGGGTTAAGGATGGCCATGGCGGTCGTGGGAGTGGTGTCGTCCCAGATCAACCTGCTGGCAACCGTCGAAGCTTTGGAAAGGGGTACCACGGCTTCCTGATCTGGAACGCCGGGAACGCTCTGCCGAAATATGCCGTAACCCACGACACCGCCCGGCAACGCCATCAATACGGATCCCTCGCTCAAATTGCCCACGTTCGGCGCTTCAATAATCGCAGTGCCATTCGGACTGAGAGTCACGGTTGTGGATGAACCGCCGACCGAAGGAACGTTCAGGGGCGTTCCGTCGTCAGCGAGAAACGTAACGGTGAGCGATGCGGGATTGGTTCCTTCGTTACTGAAGTAGAGCGCGGAATACCATCCCCCGCCGAACGCGAACTGTGGGAGCACTTGCTGGGCGCGCGCGCCGGTCCATGCGCCCGAGGTGACGGTAATGCACGAGCCTGGGTTGGTCGTATAGGTGCCGCTCGCGGAGTTTCCGTCAGGCGAGATGGTTCCGGTCAACACGCGGCTCTGCCCATTCAGGGTCACGTTGATCGTGACAGCCCCCGTATCGGATATATTCCCGCTCACCGTCGCCGAGGTGGCACACGTCGATCCGGCCACCGCGAAGGGAGCAAAGCTCGATAGGTTATTGCCGACTTGCACCAGTGGACCGGTGTAACTCACCACCGTCGATGTCTGTACGGGAACCGTAAACTGCCACGTACCCGCCATGTTGATGGAAGCGGCTGCCGGTCCACAAAGCAGCATCGTGGCCAAGATGGATCTTCTCGCAACGGATATCATCAAGTCACCTCGATTGGTCGGATTTCGCGCGTTACGTCAGGCTTCATATCGTAGCGAAAGCGCAGCTTTGGGGCAACCCTTCAGTGACCCTGGCTGCGTTGCTTCCCGGCGCTGATAAGCTTACCTTCTAGGAACCGCGCAAAACCCAGTCCCCATGTCCCGATGGCTCAACGATTTCCTGCAAGACGCCCGGCTGGCCGTGCGAGGCCTGCGTAAATCGCCTACGATCGCGGTGGTTGCGATCGCAACCATTGCGATCGGCGTCGGCGCGGCGACGGCCATCTTCGGCGTCGTCGATCCTCTGCTGTTTCGCAGTCTCCCCTACCCGCGCGGCGATCGTCTGGTGTCCGTGGGATATTTCGGGCCCGTGGACAACAACGAGTTCAACGTGGTCAGCAGTTACCTGGATTGGCGGCGGCAGCAGGCCGTGTTTCAAGCCATGACCTCCATGCGGCCGGTGTCGCAATGCGATCTGATGGCGGGCGAAACACCGTTCCGACTTAACTGTTTTTCAGTGGAGGCGAATTTCCTGGCGACCCTGGGCGTCGCGCCGGCGCTTGGCCGCGACTTCACACGCGAGGACGACCAGCCGCACGCTCCTCCGGTTGTCTTGCTTTCGTTCTCGCTTTGGCGGACCCGCTATGGCGGCGAGACGCACCTGATCGGCCAAGACGTGACGGTGGACGAGCAATTGGTGAGAGTGATCGGCGTTCTTCCGAAGGATTTCGAAATGCCGCAACTCGGTCAAGCGGATATCCTGATGCCGGAACGTTTGGATGCAGCCAAACCGCGCGCGGACAATTCCAGTTCGTTTCTGCGTACGTTCGCGCGGCTGCGGGAGGGCGTCTCGGTCGAGCAGGCTCGCGGCCGGGTGATGCCGCTGTTCGAACAAACCACGCAGCTGGATGTCCCCAAGGAACTCCGTTCGGAAGTTCGCCTGGTGATCCGCTCGCTGCGCGACCGGCAGATTCACGATGTGAAGCTGGCTTCCTGGATGTTGCTGGGAGCCGTGCTGGCTTTGCTGCTCCTGGTCTGCGCCAACGTGGCGAATCTATTGCTGGGGCGGGCTGCGGCGCGGCGGCGAGAACTGGCCGTGCGCGTGGCGATCGGCGCGGGACGCGGCCGGCTGATCCGCCAGATGCTCACCGAGAGTCTGGTGCTGGCGCTTGCAGGCGGACTGGCAGGGTGCGGCATCGCCTGGGCCTTGATGCGCGCGTTCGTGGCGATGGCTCCGGAAGGCCTGTTGCGCGCGGGCCGGACCGGCGTGGACCAAAGGGTGCTGTTGTTCGCGCTCGCCGCGACGTTCGGGGCCGCCCTGCTGTTCGGGATGGCGCCGGCGCTCGAGCGGCCGCGTGCCGAGGCATTGGCCGTGTCGCGCGTTGGCGGCAACTCGCGAACGTTGTTTCGAAGACTGCTGGTGGCCGCGCAGGTGGCGATCTCCCTGGTGCTGCTGACCGGGGCGTCTCTATTTCTCCGCAGCTTCTGGAGACTCCAGAGCGAGCCCCTCGGGTATCAGACCGAACACGTTGTGACGGCTTCTTTCACGCTGCGGCAGCAGCGTTATCGCCCGAGCGGAGCCCCGTCGGCATTCTTCGAGGAACTGGAACAGAGATTGAAGAGTATCCCCGGCGGCGGCTCCTTCGCATTGAGCGATTCGATCCCCCCGCGCGGGTCGATGGGACGGCCCTATTCGAACATCCGAATCGCTGGACACAATCCGGTGGCCGCGGACGGTGGCATGGTCGAGTTTCGGTGGGTGACCCCTGGGTACTTCCGCGCCATGGGGATTCCCATCGTGTCCGGGCGGGCATTTGAAGAAAGTGAGCGGGCGTCGGGCGAATCTCCTGTGATTCTGAGCGCCACGCTCGCGCGGCGTCTGTTCGGTGACCAGAGCCCGATCGGCCAGCAGATCGGCTTGGACGGGAACGGCACATTTTGTCCAATTGTGGGAGTCGCGGCCGACACGCGCAACAACGGATTGACCAGTACGGACCCTGAGTATTACCGGCTGCGGATGGACAACTCAGCGCCTCCGAGGACTGCCGTTGCGCTCTTCCGGACGTCCTTAGCACCCGCGACGCTCGAGCGCTGGATCAAGACGGAGGTGGCGCAAGTCGACTCATCGCTGCCGGTATCCATCGAAACGATGGACGAACGCATCGGCCGGTTCCGCGAGCAGCCGCGATTCGTGGCGACGCTGGTGTCGCTCTTCGCGGGGTTCGCGGTGTTGCTGGCGGCGGTGGGATTATACGGCGTGCTTTCGTTCCTGGTGACGCAACAGACGCAGGAGATCGGCGTCCGCATGGCATTGGGAGCGCGTCCGAGAGATATCGCGGTTCGGATTCAGGCCTACGCCGGAATGTGGACGGGGATCGGCGTGGCGGCGGGCGTCGCCGGGTCCCTGGGAGTCACGCGGATGGTGAAGGGTCTGTTGTACGGGGTGACGCCGGGAGACCCGGTGTCGCTCATCGCCCCAATCGCGGTGCTGGCGCTGACCGCGGCATTCGCGGCCTGGATCCCGTCGCGTCGCGCGGCACGCGTCGATCCGATGGTGGCCCTGCGGTACGAGTGATTAGCGGTACAGTGATGGGTGATCCAATGCCGATAACAATCGTAAGACTTGGTTCCCCGAGAAGACCAGGCGAAGGTTTGCGCCTGGGCACGGTTCGCCGGCCTCCCAGGGGCGTTCCGAAATCCGAATTTGCCAAGCGGGATTTCTACGATGTCTGGCTGCCAAATCTTTCGCCCAGCGCGGAGTTGGTGAAGGAAGGGCTTTCGTCGGAGGATGCCAAATCGTGGGCGACTTTCGTGCGTAAGTTCCGGTCGGAGATGAATCAAGCAGACGCGTCGAGGGTCCTGGATCTGCTGGCCGCGCTTTCCCACACGACAGATTTTTCGCTCGGGTGCTACTGCGAGAATGAGAATCGCTGCCATCGGTCGATATTGAGGGAGTTGCTCACGGAGCGCGGGGCGGACTTTGGATCCTAGTAATCGATAGAATGATGGCGTGAACTCGAAGTTCGCCATGGTCGGTTCCTGCCAGAAGCGTTGGACCGAGCTCTCGGGCAATGGTCGGCGGCGTTTTTGCGAGACCTGCCAAACTCATGTCCATGCGATCGAACAATACTCACCGGAGGAATGGGCTTCGATCTGGCGGGAGCGAACCGGCCCAATCTGTGGCTTGCTCTGCGGAGAGTCACCGATCGAACCGCGCAGCAGGCGCGCAGTGCTCGTGGGAGCGTTGCTGACAGCGGTCGCCCCGTTGATGGCGCAATCCGGCCGCGTTCGCGTGCGAGTTATGGATTCGACTGATCATCCTCTCTCTCAGGCAAATGTTTCGATACTTGACGCCCGCGGCGATGCGATACGAACCGCCGTCACGGACGATGCCGGCGAAGTCGCGTTAGGTGACCTCCCCCTGGGGGATTGCCGGATCAAAGCTGAGTCACCTGGTTTTTCAACCTGGAGAAGGACCGTCACTCTTCGCGACGGGGATGAGCTGAAAGTCAATGCGGGCCTTTTGCTCGGAAGCATCGGAACTACTGTGGAGATCGCTAAACCTGAGGATCGAGGGAAGGCATCTTCGAGCACCAGCCCAGCTCAGCCACCCGCTTCAGAACCACGGAAGAAGAAACGCCACTGGTGGCAGATTTTCTAGTAGTCCGCAGCTTCCGAAGCGAATCCGATCACCGCAATCCCCGCCTCATTCGCCCGCGCCAGAAACTCGTCCCGATCGATCAGCAGCGTCCGGCCGGCGTCGATCGCGAGCGCGGTCGTCCCGGTCTCCTTCATCACCGCGATGGTCCGCGGACCGGCCACTGGAACGTCGAACAGCATATGCTTCCGCCTTCGCGACGCCTTCACCAGACGCAGAGGCTTGCCCTCCACCAGTGACGCGGCACGTCGCAGCATGGCATCGGTTCCTTCCATCGCCTCCACGGCGACGCAGGCCCGATCGGCGATCGCCACGCTCTGCCCGATATCGTGCGCCGCGAGCGCGGCGGCAACGCGGCGGCCATACTCGATGTCGCGCTTCTCTTCGGCCGTGGGCTTGCGCCGGGTCAGCACGCCTTCGCCGGCGATCAGGTCCTTCAGCAAGAGAGTGGAATCCGTCAGCGTGATTCCCTCGTCGGCCAGGACCTTCGCTACTCCGCCGATCAACGCGTCGGTATTCTTCGTATCGAGCGAAAGGAGCAGTTTCGCCAGACGCCAGTCCGGGACGATGGACGAAAAGATTTTCGCGTGTTTTACCTGCCCGCACATCATCACCTGCGTGATGCCTTCCTGGCGGCAGATTTCAATCAGCTTGCTCAACGCTCCCAGGGACACCCAGTGGCACCGAACCGCGAGCGGCTCGATCTCCGGCGACGCCTCCTCCTTGATCCCGATGGCGACGATCTCGATCCCCGCCTTTCGCGCGGCTTCGAGCGCGAGCACTGGGAACCGACCGTTGCCTGCGATCAGTCCGTAGGGCATGGGGATGTGTGCGGCATGAAGAGCGGCGGCACTGGTTCGGGCTTCGATTCCTTCATCAGGATCATTTGATGACGCCGCGGCTCGACGCGCGGATGAATTCGACCAGCTCCGCCACTTCAGCGGACGGTCCGACTTCTTCGACGATCTTTTCGAGCGCCTGGGACGTATTGAGTCCTGCCCGCGTCAGCAGGCGAAAAGCCTTGTGCAGCGCGTCGATGGTCTCGGCCGGGAATCCGCGGCGTTTCAGACCGGTGGCGTTTGCCCCGAACACCTTCGCTTCACGCTCGGTCACGGTGTTCGAGAAAGGCAGAACATCCTGAGTAATGACGCTATAGCCGCCGACGATCGACTGCCGGCCGATCCGGCAGAACTGATGCACACCCGTGGATGCGCCGATCCAGGCGCAGTCGCCCACCATGACGTGGCCGCCGAGCGTCACGGCGTTCGAGAGCACGCAATGGCTTCCCACCCGGACATCGTGCGCGACGTGCACGTACGCCATCAGCAGGTTGTCATCGCCGAGCGACGTGAGCATGCCGCCGCCTTCGGTTCCCCGATGGATGGTGACGAACTCGCGAATCCGGTTGCGATGGCCGATGCGCGTGGAGGATTTCTCGCCGTGATACTTCAGGTCTTGCGGAGCCATTCCCACGGTCGAATAGGGGAAGAAGATGTTATCCTCGCCGATTTCGAGCGGGCCTTCCATGACCACGTGGGCCTTCACCACCGTTCGTGCGCCGATTTCGACATCCGCCCCGAGGATCGTATAGGGACCGATCTCGGCCGACTCCGCGATCCGCGCGGACGGATCTACAATCGCGGTCGGGTGAATCGGCATCTCAATGGGATTCGTCGAGGTCGGCCAGCTTGCACATCATGGTGGCTTCGGCCACCACCACGCCATCGACGGTGACCATGCCGGACATCTTGGCAATGGTCGCTTTCCGCTTGATCATCTTCATCTCAATGCGGAGCTGGTCGCCCGGGCGGACCGGACGGCGAAACTTGGCTTCTTCGACCGAAGCCAGTAGGACCAGTTTCGTTTTGCGATCCGGAATCTGGCTAAGCACCAGAACGCCCGCTACCTGCGCCATCGCTTCCACCATCATGACGCCGGGCATCACTGGGAACTCTGGAAAATGGCCCACGAAAAACGGCTCGTTGGCCGTGACGTTCTTGATTCCGACGATTCGATCCTCTTCCATTTCCTCGATGCGGTCCACCAGGAGCATCGGGTAACGGTGGGGAAGGATATCGCGGATACCCTGAATATCCATGACTGCCATGAGATTTCGTCATTATAGCAGGCGCTCCCGGCAGGCCACTATGATTGAGCGAATCAAACGCCGGCGCCGGGCCGCGGGCGTTTATCATTGGAGCCATGGACCCGCTGCTCCGCTACACGCGCCAAAGACAAAAAGACATCATCGCGCTGATTCGCGATTTCGTCGAATGCGAATCGCCGAGCGACCATCCGCCCAGCGTGAATCGCATGGTGGACCTGATCGCGGAAAGCGTCAAGGACATTGCGAAGGTACGCGTTTATCGCACGGACAGTTCCGGGGCGGCCGGCTTCGGCAAACTACTGCGTTGCGAGTTCTCCGTGCCAGGTCCGGCACGGAGCGGGAACTCCAAGACGAAACCAATCGCGAATAAACAGATCCTCGCGTTGGGACACTCCGATACCGTGTGGCCGCTCGGAACTCTGCGCACCATGCCCTTCCGGGAGGCACGTGGACGACTGTGGGGACCGGGCGTCTACGACATGAAAGCGGGCGTCGCGTTCTTCATCTTCGCCATGCGCGCGCTACGAGAACTCGAAATCCCGGTGCGCCCGACGGTGGTGCTGCAAGTGAATCCGGATGAGGAGACCGGCAGCCACGCCTCCCGAGCCCTCACCCAAGAGGCCGCGCTCTGGAGCGATGCCGTGCTGGTGCTCGAGCCCAGCCTCGGACTGGAGGGAAAATTGAAGACCGCGCGGAAAGGCGTGGGCAGCTACACGATCGTGGTGCGTGGACGCGCCGCCCATATGGGCGTAGATCCGGAAAACGGAGCGAGCGCCATCGTGGAGATGGCCCGGCAGATTGAGAAGATCGCCGGCTTCGCGCGCCCGGACCGGGGCGTCACCGTTGGTCCAGGCCTGATTCAGGGCGGTACACGGGTCAACGTCGTGGCGGCCGAGTGTCGCGTAAATGTCGATATCCGAATCCCGCGGGCGTCGGATTTCAAGGCGCTCGATCGCAAGTTCCGGTCCCTCAAGCCCTTCGACAGACGCTGCAAGGTCGAGGTTGCCGGGGAACTGAATCGTCCACCGCTCGAGCGATCCGCCGGGGTGCGGCGGTTGTTCCGGACCGCCAGGTTGCTCGCCGCCGATTTAGGGGTGACGCTTGGAGAAGCCTCCACCGGCGGCGGGTCGGACGGGAACTTCACGGCGGCGCTCGGCGTGCCGACGCTCGACGGCCTGGGAGCGGTGGGCGAGGGTGCGCATGCGCTGAATGAGAGCATCCTGGTAAACCGGATCGCCGACCGGACGGCTCTGCTGGCGAAACTGGTAGCGTCGCTGTAGCAACGCAGGGGCCGGGGGCCGGACGCCAGGGGCCAGCGGCGGGGGCCAGGCTGTTATCCTTGAGTTAGACCCATGCGCCGTAGCAGGTGGCTGTTTCTAGCCGCCATTCTTTGCATCGTCGTCTCCGTTGGCGCAACGTACGTCAAGCGCAAGGAAATCCTTGCCAGGGCGGCCCCGCCTCGTCCGGCCCCGCTCGAAACCGGAGTAGAAGGCCGGGCGAACGACTGGGTTTATACCCAGAGTGACGGCGGCCGTCCCCGAGTCACGATCCGCGCCAAGAGCTTCCGCCAGGTCACGGCGCCGTCTGTGATGGAGTTGAACGGCGTCGAGCTACAGCTCTTCAACCGGGACGGCACGGAGTTTGACCTGGTCCGGAGCGCCGAGGCCCGATTCAATATCAACGGCAAGGCCCTGTACTCCGAGGGCAAGGTGGATATCGAGATGGGAATGCAGACGGATGGATCGCCGCGCGCGCACCTGCTCAACATCCATAGTTCCGGCGTGCGATTCGAAAGCGACACGGGGAAGGCGTCGACCGATCGAACCGCTACTTTTGAGTTCGATCAAGGCGGCGGCTCGGCCGCCGGAGCGGACTACGATCCGAACACCCGCGAGTTGCACCTCCGGAGCCAGGTGGCACTCGATTGGCGCGGCAAGACCGCCGATACCGTGCCGATGCACATCGAGGGTGGCGAGGCCTATTATCGCGAGCGCGAATCGAAAGTCGTGCTGCTGCCCTGGTCGAAGCTCACCCGCGGCACGCTCCACATGGAAGCTGGTATGACCGTGGTAGCGCTCGACGACGGCGAGATTCGCGAAGCGGATACACAAATGGCGCACGGCGTTCAGGACGATCCCGGCCGCAAAGTGGAGTTCGGAGCCGAGCAAATGGTCCTGCATTTCGCCGGCGGAATGCTGGTGAACAAGATCGACGGCGAACGCAATACCAAGCTGATTTCGACGGCGAACGCCACCCGCACCACGGTGACGGCCGAACGCCTGGACCTCGGCTTCGACATCGCGGCGAAGGAAAGTACGCTGACCACGGCAGTGGCCACCGGGAAAGGCGTTGCCGAGGCGGAGCCGGTTCCCGCGCCGGGCGTCCAACCGGCTGAGACGCGCGTCCTGCATAGCGACACGATTCGTATGAAGATGCGTCCCGGAGGAAAGGAAATCGCGACCGTGGAGACGGACGGGGCTGGAACGTTGGATTTTCTGCCAAATCGCCCGGACCAGCCCAAGCGGTGGATGAAGGGCGATCGCATCTGGATTACGTATGGCGAGGACAACCGCATTCAGTCGTTCCGGTCCGTCAATGTATCGACGCGCACCGATAAGCCCGCGCCTCGCGGGCAGCCGCCGCTCTCTCCCGCGCTGACCTCCAGCAAGGACATCCTGGCCACGTTCGATCCCAAGAGCAGTGAACTCGCCCGACTGGAGCAGAAGATCGACTTCCGCTACGAAGAAGGAGTCCGCCACGCCCGCTCCGATCGCGCCACGCTCGAGCAGCAAAAGGATCTGATGACGCTCGACGGTTCGGCGCGCGTATGGGATCCCACCGGCTCGGCCGCGGGCGATCATATCGTCATGAATCAAAAATCGGGCGATTTTACCGTCCAGGGCCACGTGGCGTCGACACGCATGCCCGATCCCAAGGGCGGTTCCTCCGCGATGCTTTCAAACGACGAAATCATGCAGGCCCGCGCGCAGCTTATGGTATCCACGGAGAACAGCCAGAAGATTCACTACGAAGGCAATGCCGTGGCGTGGCAGGGCGCGAATCGCGTGGAAGCCGACCGGCTGGATATCGATCGCGACAAGCAATCGTTTGAAGCGCACGGAAAGGTCATTAGCCAGTTCGTCGACAAATCCAAAACGGACGAGAAGTCCAAATCCGGAGTAAAATCCCAAGATCCAGGCAAGTCCCCCAACGCCAAGCCCCAGGACTCAAGAGCCCAGCCCGCGGCTAAGAGCGCGGCGGCCGTTTTCACAGTGGTTCATGCGCCGGACCTGGTCTACACGGACGACGTTCGGATCGCGCACTACACCGGCGGGGTGGTCTTGAACCGCCCCGGCCTGAACGTCGCGGGTAAAGAGATTCGGGCGTTTCTCAAACCGGCGGACCAGGATTCGTCGCTCGATAAGGCGATCGCCGATGGAGCGGTCAAGATCCTGAGCACTACGGAACTGCGTACCCGCACCGGCACATCCGAGCACGCCGAATACTACGCAGGCGAAGAAAAGGTGATCCTGCAGGGCGGCGAGCCGCTGCTGGTGGATAGCCTGAAGGGCCGCACCAAGGGCAAGGAATTGACCTGGTTCGCGAACAATGATAGGCTGCTCGTTGACGGGGTGGAAAGCCTTCCCTCCGATAGCGTCCTGCGCAAGAAATAGTCACGTGCGTACCCTCCAGACAGCGGACTTGACCAAGAGTTATCGCGGCCGCAAAGTCGTGGACAACGTTTCCGTGTGGGTCAAGCAGGGTGAAGTCGTAGGGCTGCTGGGACCGAACGGCGCGGGCAAGACCACGTCGTTTTACATGATCGTCGGCTTGATCACGCCCGACTCCGGCCGCGTGCTGCTCGACGACGAAGACCTCACACCGCTCCCCATGTACAAGCGCGCCCGGCGAGGCATCAGCTATCTGCCCCAGGAAGCATCGGTATTTCGCAAGCTATCGGTGGAGGACAACCTGATGGCGATCCTTCAGACTCTGCCGCTCAACCGCCGCGAGCGCCGCGAGCGGATGGATCGCCTGATCGAGCAAATGGGCCTGGAGCAGGTGCGTCACAGCAAGGGGTACGTGCTCTCCGGCGGCGAACGGAGACGCGTCGAAATCGCCCGCAGCCTGGTGATTGAACCCAGCTTCCTACTCCTGGATGAGCCCTTTTCCGGTATTGACCCGATTCAGGTATTGGAGTTGCAGAAGATTATTTTCGACCTGAAACAGTCGGGCATCGGCATTCTTGTGACCGATCACAACGTTCGCGAGACGCTGGCAGTCACGGATCGCGCCTACATCATCAATAACGGAAGAATCTTCCGATCCGGCTCGCCTGAGGCGTTGGGGAGCGATCCCGAAGTTCGGCGCGTGTATCTCGGCGAGAACTTCAATATGGAACTGCAAAGCGGCCGCTGGCAGGTTCCCGCGGCCGAATAGGGCGGCACACAAATATTGGCCGCTGATGAACCTCCTATGGGCAGGCGGTCTAAAGCCCGCATTCGCGCGAGATCTCTCCTCTGGTTTGTCTCACTGTTGCGAATTGAATCGAAGACCAGCGAGGCTGGTTTAGGCGGCGGCGCCTGCGGCGGCGCGCTCGCCCATCGAGTTGGCGAAGTGCGCCACCACCATCGTCATTTCGTCCAGGGCGCGACGCGCGGCGGTGGGCGAGAACTTGGCGTTCATGCTGTACCAGGCGCCCATCAGACGGTAGTTGATCTCGAGCATTCGTTTTTCGAGAGCGGACTCTTCGGTCGAGGTGTGTTTCAGCAGATACGTGAGCACCGCGTAATCGCGATCGAGCGAAGCGCGGAGGCCGTCGAGATCTGAAACAGCCGCGTTGGCGAGTTGCGCTTGAACGCCGGGGAACGCGAGTTGATTTGCCATCACGACGTCAGCCGCGTAGTCTCGAGTGGTCTTCGCAGTCAAGATCAGCAGACAGGTATAGCGGAACCAGTAGACGAACAGCGCCACTGAACTTACGGTGATGCCGATGGTTGCCGCGAACTCGATCATTGAATGGCTATCGCCTTCTCGAGCGGACCGTTTCCGCTCGCTGCTATATCAACCGCAATCGAAGAATACCACCTCGTTTCAATGGGATCAATAGATTTGGTACGTACTAAGGTCCTTTTCCCCCGGTGCTAGGAGATTGCTCATTTTTGAAAACCATATTCACCGGAGTACCCCCGTGTTGGAGGCGATATTCCCGGTAGAGAGAGGCGTAGCTCGCGGTCAAATAGGCGGAGGGCGGAACGCCAAACCGTGTCGCGGTCGCGTCAATCCAGTACTCCGGACCTTCCAGTTCCAGAAAGACGCCGATTGGCGTCTCGTCAAGCGTGATCATCCCCGGCTCTCCCGCCGCGCCGAACTTCGTGCGGAATTTCTGGTAGAAGAATCGCGGCACGTAGCCGAGACGATCGAGCACCTGGAAGAAAGCATTTGCGTCGGAAACGTCGAATTCAATCTCCTCACGGCTTTTGTACCGCGCACTCATTCCCGGTCCTTTATAAGTCACGGTCGCTCGAATGGTCCCTTCCCGGAAATCGGAGGTTGGAGCGTCCGCCTGCTCCACGCTGGCGCGATCCATGTTGTCGCGATCGGCGCCGGCTTGATCTACGCGGGCAGCGTCCGGGGTGGTCCGCCGCAACCGAACGAGTTTGCCGGCGGCGGTGAGGTCGTCACCGGGAAGATCGAATATCTGATCGGATTCGAGCGTGCGGGCTTCGATGAGCCGGTAGCCGTACTCTTCAATTCGGCGGCGGGCGGCGGCGGCGCTGCCATCCCATCGGATCTTGATCTCGGTTTCGATGGGAGAGGGATTGGAGTTCATGCGTTTCGATGAGCGGCTGTTCGATTCTGACGAGGTCGACGCGGCACTCGTGGCGGTTTGGTTCGCAAGGCGCTAGTGTGATGATACGATGAGTTCAGTGCGCCCGTAGCTCAGCCGGATAGAGCGACTGGCTTCGAACCAGTAGGCCGGGGGTTCGAGTCCCTCCGGGCGCACCAACAAAGCCAAATGTTCTAGTTGGTTACGGCCCGATTCAGTGAATCTGGAGCAACTACTGCATCGGGACTGTGCCCAGAACTGTGCCCACCCAGCGCACTTCGTGCTCGCTCGATCGCCGCGCGCGTGTTCTGTTCCTGCGGGTGAATATAACGCTTGGTGATGGACATATCGCGGTGGCCCGCCAGGTAAGCGAGCGTCCAGGGATCCATGTGGGGAGCCCATTGGGTCAGGCAAGTGTGTCGCAGCGTATATAAAGGAAAGGGCTCGACGTTCCATTTCATCGGATCGACCCCTGCTCCGTCTGCCGACTTTACGACCAAGTGGAAACGCCGTAACCCGCACAGGCGCGTTTAGTGGGACCTATCCTGACCGGGCTGCCTATTGGTCGGCCCAACTTCCGTCTAACCTTCACTCGGGAACTATCGTCAAGCCTCAGGGATGGCGACGCTGGATGACTAGGGATTTTCAGGCAGCCTCACTTCGTCGCTTGAGTCCAAAGCGCCAGGGCATGCATCCACGTAGGCATGGCAAGCTTGACGCAATTCAACCTGGCCGAGGCCATCGCAGTTCTCACCCGCACTCCCGCAACCCTAAATGCGCTGTTGCGCGGGCTGCCCAACATCTGGGTGCGCTGCAACGAAGTAAAAGATACCTGGAGCGCGTTCGACATCGTGCGCCACCTGATCTTCGGGGAGCGCACCGACTGGATGCCGCGGGTGCTGATCATGCTGGAGAACGGCGAAGCGCGGCCATTTGATCCCTTTGACCGCTTTAAGCAGTTGAAAGAGAGTCAAGACAAGTCGCTGGAGCAACTCTTGGACGATTTCGCCCGCCTGCGAAGGGAGAATCTAGCTGCGCTGCAGGCACTGAATTTACAGCACGAAGACCTGACCCGGCGAGGAAGGCATCCCGCGCTGGGAGTGGTGACGCTATCGGAACTTCTGGCGACATGGGCCGTTCACGACCTCACTCATGTGCATCAACTATCCCGCGTGATGGCCCACCAGTATCGTGACGCAGTCGGTCCGTGGAGCGCCTTTCTGGGCGTGCTGCGGTGTACGGGTCATAGCGCTCCGTAAGGCGATCGAGCTGAGCCGACGCTTCCGCCGCGAGAGGCGCGACTTTACTTTGCACGCCCGGCCGTCGGATTGGGGCTAGTTCCCGAATCGGCCATCCGGACAGCTCATAGCTTTTGACTGACTAGGCCAACCGTTTTTCGAACCAGTGGTGAGCGTATGGTTCGACGTTGAACGCATCGACCTCAACGTATCCCGAGCGCCGGTAGAGGGCGATCGCCTCGCTCAACGCGCGATTTGTCTCGAGTCGAATGACAGCCACTCCCGCTTCACGGGCGTGCCGCTCTAATTCAGTAAGAAGCCGCCGCCCCACGCCAAGCCCACGTGCGGTCGGGGCGATCCACATTCTTTTCAATTCCGCCGGCGTGTCTCGATGAAGCTTGAGCCCACCGCATCCGACAGGTCGGTCGCGTAAGCGCGCGATAACCAATGCGCCAGCAGGCGGTGTAAGCTCGTGCACGTCGGCGGAGATACTGAGCGCAGGATTGAAGCCCCCTTCGAAGCGCGTGTCGAGTTCGGCAAAATACTGATCGAAGCACCATCTGGCATCGGCAGTGGCGGGATCTTCAATCGCAAAGCGCACCATAGACGCCTGCAATAGTCGCTCGACATCCACCATCGCGGCTGTGAGCAACGCGCGTTGTCGATCACTGAGAGGCTCCAGGATGCGTGCGGCCAACGCGTCGGATCGTCGGTCGAGCTCAGCGCGTTCGTCGAGTCCGGCGTCGGTGAGATAAGCTCGTCGCACCCTGCGGTCCTCCGAACTGGCGTGGACCAAGACGAGTCCCTGTTGCTCCAGGGAGCGCAAGATGCGGCTGACGTAACCAGAGTCAAGGCCCAGGCGCTCTCGCAGCGCCCGAACTTCGGCACCTTCTGATCCAATCTCCCACAACAGCCGAGCCTCACCTAGTGGCCGGGCGCGGCCGAGGAACCGGTGGTGGAGCGCACCGATACCCTCGGTCACGGTCCGGCTGAAGCTTCGAACTTGTTGAATTGCAGGTTTTTGCATACCTCTGACTATAGTCAGAAATTATCCCTGACGGCAAGGTGATCACAGTCTAACCTGGCACTTGGACCAAAAACGCAAGTCGGAGAAGTGCCGCCCATCACCGTCGATCGCTTCCGATAACACGTCTTGAACGAAGCCGCAAGCGGCAGGCGCGTTCCCGCAGCGTTGAGGGTCATTAGCGCGGTACACC
>Ga0209415_10001284_pt1 | contig 47965 bp, 45 predicted proteins | sample PeaSoiSIISIP2007_FD_187696 | JGI IMG/M metagenome (GOLD analysis project Ga0209415, IMG submission 187696) | Peat soil microbial communities from Weissenstadt, Germany - SII-SIP-2007 (SPAdes) (version 2) | ecosystem: Environmental > Terrestrial > Soil > Wetlands > Peat | place: Germany... | reverse complement strand
GCCAAACCGGCCAAAAGATCCACCAGAAATTTTCGGAAAACGCGTCAAAAGGTGATTGTTTGCTAGGACCTCTGCCCATATTGGATCGTTAGCCTTGCTGAGTCAAGAACTTTTGTTTACTTTTTTGATTATTTAGTTTATTAGGTCTCATCATAGCGCCGGCATCAGGGACGGCCGATACTGGATTCCGAGGCAGCCAGCGTAGGGCTCGCTTTCGAGACATAGGCGCCCGGAGCCTCACGCCGGATCCAACATTTTCCTGAATCAGTTGTCCGGCCAGCGGTCGGGCCTGGAATTCGTTTCGAGCAAGAAGCAAGAAAAAAATCGGGTGGGGCGCAGAATTTTTTCCTTGAGAAATGCTTGGCGTCAACCGATATTCATCCACGGTAAGCGTTTGGGGGCGTTTGGCTCCGGCGCGCGTTCTTTGGAAAAGACGGAGCAGGGTTTTAGAATTTACCCTGCCTATGCTCGTGATTAGAAACTATGTCCTTGAACCGTAGTTGATAAATCGAGGAACTTTAACTGTGGTTGTGGCCGACAGGCCTTAACTGGAAGTCGTAAGCAACTCAGCGGGTTCCCACCTGTTTCTAATAAGTTCAAAGGAACTGTTATACACGGCAATGGCGGGGTTTCTTTTTTTTGGAGGCGGTAATGAATAGAGCCCGTCGCAGACAGCTCCTATTCCCAAACCTTTGTCGGAACCTTTATCGGAACCTTTGTCGGCCGCCTTTGTCGGCCCCCTTTGTCGAAAGGAGGCCGAGTCGACAAAGGGTTTCGACAAAGGGTTTCGACAAAGGGTTTCGACAAAGGGTTTCGACAAAGGTTTGGATTTGCCAGGCTTTTGGGACAGGCTCTATGTTAGCGCATGGCGCGTGATGACCTGTTTTCCGAAGCCGCCCCGTCGCTCCCGGCGGCGGCGCCGGTCGCCGAAGGCCAGCGCCACCAACCCCTCGCCGCGCGGATGCGCCCGCGCGAGCTGTCGGAATTTGCGGGCCAGTCTCACCTGCTCGGCCCCGGCCAGCTCCTGCGCCGCGCGATCGAGGCCGACCGGATGCAGTCGGTGATTTTTTATGGGCCGCCGGGGACGGGAAAGACCTCGCTGGCCCAGGTGATCGCGGGGAAGACGCGCAGCAAGTTCGAGCGGCTCAGCGGGGTGGAGTCCAATGTGGCGGACATGCGGCGGGTGCTGTCGCTGGCCGCCAACCGGCTCGAGAACACGGGGCGTCCGACGTTCCTGTTCATCGATGAAATCCATCGCTTCAACAAGGCGCAGCAGGACGTGCTGCTGCCGGACGTGGAAGGGGGGATCGTGCGGCTCATCGGCGCCACCACGCACAATCCGTTCTTTTTCGTCAACTCCCCCCTGGTGTCCCGCTCGCAGATTTTCGAGTTGCGGGCGTTGTCGGAAGAGGACCTTTGCGGTCTCCTGCGGCGCGCGCTGGCGGACCGCGAGCGGGGGTTGGGCGAACTGCGGATCGCGGCGGATGAAGCGGCCCTGGGCCACTTGGCCAGGTCGTCGGACGGCGACGCGCGCAAGGCCCTCAACGCCCTCGAAATCGCCGCCCTCACCACCGCCCCTGGAGCCGACGGGGTCATCCGCATCGACCTGCCGGTCGCGGAGCAGAGCATCCAGACCAAGGCGGTGGTGTACGACGACGAGGACGCCCACTACGACACCATTTCGGCGTTCATCAAGTCGATGCGCGGGAGCGACCCGGACGCGGCGCTGTATTGGCTGGCCAAGATGATGCACGCGGGGGAAGACCCGCGCTTCATCGCCCGGCGCATCGTCATTCACGCGGCCGAGGACGTGGGCCTGGCGGACCCCATGGCCCTGGTGCTGGCCAACGCGGCCTTTCAGGCGGCCGAATTCATCGGCTGGCCGGAGGCCCGCATTCCCCTGGCCGAGGCGGCCATTTACATCGCCACCGCCCCAAAGAGCAACAGCACCGTGCTGGCCATCGATGCGGCCCTCAAGGACGTGCAGTCCGGGCGCGCGCTGCCGGTGCCGGAGCATTTGCGCGACGCCAGTTACCACGGCGCCAAACGCCTGGGCCACGGCCAAGGCTACCAATACCCCCACGACTACCCAGGCCATTTCGTCGCCCAGGACTACCTGGGCGCCGAGCGGCGCTACTACGAACCGACCGAGGAGGGGGTCGAGAAGAAGATCAAGGAACGGGTCGAGAAATGGCGGGCGCAACTGGCACAGGCTAAAACATCGCCCCCACCGGCCCGCGATTAGCTCTGACATGAAGGCATCCAAGCAAGCGTGGCCGCTGCCGCCTGAAGGCGGCGCTCCGAGGGAGGTATGGCCGCTGCCGCCTCAAGGCGGCGCTCCGAGGAAGGTATGAGCCCTGACGTTAAGGCCTCCAAGCAGGCGTTGCGGCGGGAGGTGACGGCGGTGTTACGGGCCCAGGCCCCGGCCGCGCGAGACGCGGCCTCGGGGCAGGCCCGGGAATTGCTAATCTCGCGGTCCGAATGGCGGGCCGCGCGGTCGGTCCTGTTCTATGCGCCGATGGCGGAGGAATTGGACGTGTGGCCGCTCGTGAGGGAGGCGCTCGGGGCGGGCAAGAGGGTGGGCCTGCCGCGCTTCGTGCCCGAGAACGGGGCGTACCTGGCCTGCGAGGTGCAGAACCTGGGGCTGGACCTCATGCCGGGGCATTTCGGCATCCGCGAGCCGGCGGACCATTGCGCCGCGTTTTCGTTAAAGTGGCTGGACTTGATCCTCGTGCCTGGCGTAGCATTCGACCTGCAGGGCCGCCGCCTTGGCCGGGGCAAAGGGTATTATGACCAGTTGCTGGCGGGCTTGCGCGGAGTGAAGTGCGGGGTGGCGTTCGACCGGCAAATCGTGGGCGAAGTGCCAGTCACCCCGCATGACATTCTTATGAATTGTATCTTGACACCGACGCGTTGGATTGGGCCGTGAGCGCGCGCGGGTTGGAATGACTTCATTGGCCAACATTGTGCAGGACGGCGCCCTGGCGACCGCCGGAGGCGCGATTTGCTATCTCCTGCTCTGGTGGAAAGACCGCAACCTCGAGGAGGCCAAACGACTCGAGGCGGAGGCGCTTTTGGCCAAAGCCCGCAACGAAGCGGAGGCCGTGCTGGGAACCGCCCGCCTGGCGGCTAACCAGGAAGCGCTCAAACTGCGCCACGAGATCGACAGCTCCTTCAGCGCCCGCTGCGCCGAGCGCGCCGAGTTGGAGCGCAGACTGGGCGAGCGCGAGGCGCTGATCAATTCCCAACTCGAACGGGTCGCGGACGCCGAGAAGAGAGTCAGCGAGCAGCGAGCGGCGTTGCGCCAGCAGACCCAAGCCCTGGAACAGCGGCAGCATGAACTCGAGGAGTTGACCCGGCAGACCGGCCAGCAATTGCAGAAGCTGGCCGGCTTGAGCCAGGCTGAGGCGCGAGTGGCCTTTCTCAAAAACGTCGAACAGGAGGCCATGCGCGACGCCAGCAACCTGGCGCGCCATATTCTCGAGGACGCCAAGAACAAGGCCGAAGAGAAAGCGCGGCGCATCATCGGCATTGCCATCCAGCGTTACGCCGCCGAGCACACCTTCGAGAACACCACCGCCAGCATCGCGCTCCAGGGTGACGAGATCAAAGGGCGCATCATCGGACGGGAGGGCCGCAATATCCGCGCCTTCGAGGCGGCCACCGGCGTCACGGTGCTGATTGACGACACGCCGGGGGCGGTGCTGCTCTCCGGGTTCGACCCCGTGCGCCGCGAGGTGGCCCGCGAATCCATGCTCCGGCTCATTGCCGACGGCCGGATTCACCCGACGCGCATCGAGGAAATCGTGGCCAAAGTGAGCCAGGAAATGGATGAGACCATCGTGCGCGTTGGCGAGGAGGCGGTCATGAAGGCGGGCCTGCCGCCGATGTGCCTGGAAGTGGTCAAGCTGCTCGGGCGCCTGCACTTCCGCCACAGCTACTCGCAAAACATCCTCGACCACTCGGTCGAGGTCGCCCACCTGGCCGGGTTGATGGCCGGCGAGTTGGGCCTGGACGTGACCACGGCCAAACGCGCCGGCCTGCTGCACGACATCGGCAAGGCCGCCAGCCACGAGGCCGAAGGCCCCCATGCCGTCGCCGGCGCCGAACTGCTCAAACGCTGCGGCGAATCCGAGGCGGTCGTCAATGCCGTCGCCTCGCATCATAACGACGTGCCCTCCGCCGGCGCGCTCGGCATCCTCGTTAGCGCCGCCGATGCCATCAGCGCCTCGAGGCCGGGCGCCCGCTCCGAAAGCATGACCACCTACCTCAAGCGCGTCGAAGACCTCGAACGCATTGCCGGTTCATTTCCCGGCGTCGAGAAGGCCTTTGCCGTGCAAGCCGGGCGCGAGTTGCGCGTCTTTGTTCTGCCCGAAAAGATTGACGATGAAGGGGCCTTCGCCCTGGCGCGCAAAATTGCCTCGACGATCGAAAACGAATTGCAATACCCCGGCCAGATCCGGATCATCGTCATCCGCGAGACGCGTTGCGTGGAATTGGCGAAGTGAGATGCCCTATATCGCCCCACGCGCCCTTGAACTGCTCCGGCTGGGCACGCAGAACCCAGCGGCCAGTTTCCGCGAACATCAGGAGGCCGCCATCCGTCATGTGGTGGAGGGGCGGGGGCGTCTCCTGGTGGTGCAAAAAACCGGCTGGGGCAAGAGTTTCGTTTATTTCATCGCTGCCCGGCTCCTGCGTGAGGCGGGTGCGGGACCCGCTCTGTTGATTTCGCCGCTGCTCGCGCTCATGCGAAACCAGATCGCGGCGGCGAAACGAATGGGCGTTCGGGCGTTCACCATCAATTCGGACAACCAGAACGAATGGACCGCGGTGGAGGTCGCGCTTGAGCGCAACGAGGCAGACATCTTGCTTATCTCTCCTGAGCGACTGGCGAACGAGCGCTTCCGCGCCGAGGTCCTGGCACGATTTGCCGGCAGGATTGGCCTGCTGGTGATTGATGAGGCGCACTGCATTTCCGACTGGGGGCATGATTTCCGCCCGCATTACCGTTTGCTTGAGCGGATTGTGCGCACCCTTCCGCCGAACCTGCGGCTGCTGGCGACCACCGCCACGGCCAACAACCGGGTGCTCGATGACCTGCAAGGCGTGTTTGGGCCGGACCTGGCGCTCTCACGGGGCGATCTGGCGCGCCCGTCGCTCTTTCTCCAAACGATTCGGCTGCCCAGCCAGGCGGAGCGCCTGGCGTGGCTCGCCCAGCATCTGCCGACGCTCCCGGGTAGCGGAATCATCTACACGCTAACGGTGCGGGATGCGGAACAGGTGGCCGAATGGCTCCGCGGGCAGGGGCTCAACGTCGAGGCCTACACCGGGGAAACGGGTGAGCGGCGCCCGGAACTCGAACAAGCCCTCCTCAACAACCAAGTGAAGGCCTTGGTAGCAACGACGGCTCTGGGGATGGGGTTCGACAAACCCGATCTGGCCTTCGTCATCCATTTTCAAACGCCGAGCTCGGTGGTAGCCTACTACCAGCAAGTAGGGCGAGCCGGACGCGCGCTCACGGCTGCGTATGGGGTGCTGTTGAGCGGAGTCGAGGAGCTCGAGATCACTGACTACTTCATCCGGAGCGCGTTTCCGACTCGCGACGAGGTGCAGAAGGTCCTGGCGGCTTTACACGACGCGCCAAGGGGCCTCTCGATTGATGAGTTAATGGCGCAGGTCAACGCGAGCAAGGGGCGCATTGACAAGGCAGTGCAATTGATGTCGCTCGAATCACCCGCTCCCCTGGTGAAACAGGGCCGCAAATGGACGCTGACGGCGGCAACGTTGAGCAACTCCTTCTGGCAACGAGCCGACCGGCTGACGGCGCTGCGCCGCGCCGAGCAGCGCCAGATGCAGCAGTACGTTGCCCTGCCCTCCGGTCACATGGAATTCCTAATCCGCGCCTTGGATGGCACTCCCGGGCGGTTTCAAGGGCCAGATCTTCCGGCATTGCCGGCAACGGTGGACGAAAAACTAGTCCGCCGGGCAGTTGATTTTTTGCGCCGGAGGAGCCTGCCGCTGGAACCCCGGCTCCAGTGGCCGGCGGGCGGCTTGCCGCAGATGGGTGTCCGTGGAAGGATCACACCCGAGCGCCAAATGCAGCCCGGCAAAATCCTTTGCGTGTGGGGGGATGCCGGGTGGGGTGCAATGGTTCGGCGAGGGAAGTATGAGGACCACCGCTTTGCCGACGACCTTGTTAATGCCTGCGCGAGGCTGGTGGGCGAGTGGGCGCCGCAGCCGCCCCCGAGGTGGGTAACGTGCATCCCCTCACGCCGGCACCCTGAGCTGGTGCCGGACCTCGCCAGCCGTCTGGCTGCGGCGCTGGGCCTCCCATTTCACAACGTGCTCGAGAAAGCGGACGACCGGCCGGAACAGAAGGACATGGCCAATAGCAGCCAGCAGGCAAGGAACGTTGGCGGTTCGCTCGCGGCGAGTGGGGCGCTGCCAGCCGGGCCGGTGCTGCTCGTGGACGACCTGGTGGATTCCCGCTGGACGCTGACGGTTGCCGCTTGGCTGTTGACTTCTCAAGGCGGCAGGGCAGTGTACCCTCTGACTCTGGCCTCAGCCGCCCATGCCGAATGATCGCGCCACTGACCTTGAACACGCAGGCCATCCTGCTGCTAACGGCTCCGCTCATCGCGGGACGAACCGACCCGTCCATCGAGCTCCTAACGCTCGGCGAGTACAAGCGCCTGGCCAGGCTCCTGCGCGAGAGGCAGAGGCAACCGGCTGACCTTTTGGTTGCAGACGCCGCAGAGGTGAATGGCCTTTGCGCGACGCTCTTTGGCCAAACGCGTCTTCAAGCCCTGCTCGGACGCGGCTTTCTGCTGAGCCAGGCGGTAGAGCGGTGGAGCGCCCGCGCGATCTGGGTCATGAGCCGCGCGGATGCCAACTACCCACGCCGGTTCAAAACGCGGCTTAAGGAGGACGCCCCCCCGCTGCTTTATGGTTGCGGGGACGCAGCGTTGCTCGAGATGGGGGGACTTGCAGTCGTTGGCTCACGCCACGTGGATGATGAGCTGATCGCTTACACCGAAGGCATCGGCCGCCTGGCTGCGGAGGCGCGCTATACCCTCCTGTCCGGCGCCGCAAGGGGAATTGACCGCGCCGCCATGCGGGGAGCTTTGTTGGGCGGCGGAACCGTCGCCGGAATTATGTGCGACAGCCTCGAACGAGCCGCACTCGCCGCGGACAACCGGGAGGCGCTAATGGACCGGCGGCTCGTTCTCATTTCGCCATACGACCCGGCGGCCGGCTTTAACATCGGTCATGCGATGCAGCGGAACAGGTTGATCTACGCTCTGGCGGATGCGGCGCTGGTGGTATCCGCTGATTTTCAGAAGGGCGGCACCTGGGAGGGCGCCGTCGAGCAGATCGAGCGATTGCAATTTGTGACCGTTTTCGTGCGTGCCGCAGAGCGCGGCGGCAAGGGCAACGCGGCCCTGATTCAGCGTGGCGGACGGCCTTGGCCGGAGCCAGGCAACAGCAGTGAGCTGATCCAGGCCATCAAGGAGGCGGCGGCATCGGCAGCCGCGGAGCCAAAACAGGAAGTGCTTCCACTTGCCCTGCGCGAACAAGCGGCGCCTTCATTCGATTTGAACTCTGCCGGACCGACCACCGTAACGCCGGTGCCGGCGCCATTGCCCGCTAAAGCGGAGCCGGCGGCACGGCTGTTTGCTTGCGTGCGGGGAGTGCTTCTGGAGGAGCTGGCGGAAGGGCGGACTGACTCCGAAATCGCCGAGCTTCTGGGGGTGTCAAAACCTCAGGCCAAGGCGTGGTTGCTTCGATTAGTGCGGGAGGGCGCGCTGGAAAAGTTCTCCAAGCCCGCGCGATTCCGTCCAGCCAACCCTTCCGGCAGGCTGCTTTGAGATCCTTGACCTCGAACTCCTATCGTCCTTCCATCATGGAACTGGGGAGGCCGTTTTCCCAGCTCTTGGGGGAGTCCCAGGGGCGTTCGGAGGCGTTTTCCGAATCGGTGGTCGAGCAGCCCGCAAGGGCCAGGACGGTCAAGGTGAGCAGCAGCAGGAAGATAGCGCGCGGAGAGACGGGGAACCTTTTCATTGCTCGGGATAGGCCGGGATCGCCTGGTCGCCTTCCATCACTGCGCCAACTTCCCAGCCGGGCATAACATTGGCGATGCTGCGATCTTTCTGCATGCTGCGGATGATGACTTTGGCCACCAGCTTGCCGTTTCGATTGACCAGCATCTCGCCGTACTCCTTGGCGTGCTGGTTTTCACCGATGTTGAGGAGAACGAAATTATATTTCGGATCGACCACGAGCACTTTGCCGGTCAGGGCGGCGGGCAGCGTCACGTGCCTCTCCGGATGCAGGAACCGGTCGAGTTGGTCCTTGAGCGTCTCATTGTTCTGGGCCAACACGCGGCTTTCGGCCTGGGCTCCCGCCAGGGTCTTCTCCACGGCTTTCAGCTCATCCCGAAGGGTCGTGACTTGCTTGGGGGTGAGCCCGGCGGCCTCGAAAGCGGCGAGCTTGTCCAGGGCGGTGTTGCGCTCGGCGAGGGTGGTGTCCAGGTCTTTCCGCAGCCCCTCGGCCAGTTTGGTCTGTTCGTCGGCCTTTTTCACGGCGGTGTCCCGTTCCTCGGTGGTCGCCTCGAGGGTGGCCTTGGTCTGCTTCAACTCGGCCACGGTCTTCTTGAGTTCCCGGTCAGTGGTCGTGTAAAGCCCCAGATATTTCTTGTGGGCGGCCGTCTCGGTTTGGAGGTTGGTCTGCAGCGTAGTGACCTTCTCCTTCACCTGCCAGAAGTTCAGAACGGCGACGGCCAACCCCGCGATGATCGCCACGATTAAGCTGATTCGAGTCAACATGGTCTCAAAAAGTGATTCAACACTGTCGGGGACGTATACTAAGGCTTCCAGGGGAGGTTGTCAATGGCGTTAACGAGACAAATCACCAAAAAAATCAAGGCGGCCACCGCGCCTGGGCGCGCTCAGCCCGCAGAGTTCAGCCTAAGGGCGGTACCGGGCTCCCGAGGTGGCGTAGCGCAGGTTTCCAACCTGCTGTATCGCCGACTTCCAGTCGGCAGGCTGTACCTGCCTGGTCGAATCTGCGGATTGGAAATCCGCGATACAGCAGACTGGAAGTCTGCGCTACGCCTTCCGGTCGGCGAAACTTCGTGGAAAATCCGGCTCATTGCTTTTTCTTCTCGGTCCTCTTCTCGGGCTGTTTTTCCGGGGTCTTGGCGGGTTCGCGCGGGGCGGCGGCGTTGAGTTGCTCGAGGGTGGTCTGGGTCAGGTCGTTATCGGTGTTGCTGTGATAAAGGACGATGGGGATGCCGTTGGCGCCGATGGCGGCGACATCGAGCACCAGGGTGTAGCCGGAAGCGCGGGCTTTGGCATCGAGGACGGAGCGGATTTCCCCGATGACTTTCTCATGCACACGGTTGATCTGGTCCCCGTAAGTGGACTGGGCCTCGCGTTCATAGTTGACGAGGGCGTCTTCCGATTTCTTAACCTGCTTGAGCTTATCCTCGGCGAGCTTTTTTCGTCTTTCCCGTTCGTCGGTTGAGACCGCCTGGTCGCTGGCGCTGGCCAGGGTGATCTGGTAATCGTCCTTCTGCTTTTTCCAGTCTTCGCCCATTTTGGCGTGCTCTTTTTCCATGTCGGCCTTGCGCTCTTCCAGGGCGGCTTTGGCCTGGACGGTTTTGTAATAATCGTCAAAGAGCTTGCGCATATCCACCGTGGCGATGCGGGTTTGGGCCCAAGCGGGGCTGCCCAGCAGCGCCGCCAACAGCAACCCAGGAATCACTCTGCTTAAAAGAGTTCTCATAGCGAAAAGAAAACAGAATTCGAGGCCGACGCCAACCTAAATCTGGCGCCGGGTTTCAACCTCCTCAGGGCTTCTTCTTGTCGGCCTTTTTCTCGGGCCGTTTTTCCGGGGCTTTGGCCGGTTCGCGCGGGGCGGAGGCGTTGAGCTCCTCGAGGACGGCCTGGGTGAGGTCGTCATCGGTGCTGTGGTAACAGAGGAAGACGGGGACGCCGTTGGGGCCGATGGCGCTCGCATCGAACACCAGGGTGTAGCCGGCAGCCCTGGCCTTCGCCTCGAGGACGGCGCGGATTTCCTCGACGACTTTTCCCCTCACCCGGTCCGTCTGGTCCTTGTAGGTGGACTGGGCCGAGCGTTCATATTCGGCGAGGGCGGCTTCAGTTTTCTTAATTTGCTTGAGCTTATCCTCGGCGAGTTTCTTTCCTCTTTCCCGCTCGCCGGCTGAAACCCCTTGGTCGTTGGCGCTGGCGAGGGCGGTTTGGTAATCTTCCTTTTGCTTTTTCCAGTCCTCGACCATTTTGGCGTGCTCTTTGGCCATGTCGGTCGCCTCCCCATCCAGGACGGCGCGGGCCTCTTTGGTTTTGTAATAATCCTCAAAGAGCTTGCGCATATCCACCGTTGCCACACGGGGTTGCGCCCACGCGGGGCTGCCGAGCAGCGCCGCCAACAGCAATCCAGGAACCACTCTGCCCAAAAGAATCCTCATAACGACAAGAAAACAGAATTCGAGGCCGACGCCAGCGAAAACCTGGCCTCGATATTCCAAGTACAGACAGAGCCCCGGCCCCGATGTTCATCTTTCCCGGCAACACTCCAGGTTGAACGCATTTTCCAGTTTTCATGTCCATCGGACTGTAATAGTTGTAATACTGCCAAAACATGAATACGGGAATGAGCGCCCTTAATGCGGCGGTCCAGGAAGCCGGGGCTTTTGTGCGCCCGCTCTTCGACGAAATGGGGAAGGTCATCGTGGGCCAGAGCTACCTGGTCGAGCGGTTGGTCATCGGCTTGCTGGCCAACGGCCACGTCTTGCTCGAGGGGGTCCCCGGGCTGGCCAAGACGCTTTCAGTCAAGTCGCTGGCCAACTGCCTGAACGTGCGGTTTTCGCGCCTCCAGTTCACGCCGGACATGCTGCCGGCCGACGTGGTGGGCACGCAGATCTACAATCCGCAGTCGGGGGCCTTCACCACGCGCAAAGGGCCGATTTTCGCGAACCTGGTGCTGGCCGACGAGATCAACCGCGCCCCGGCCAAAGTGCAAAGCGCCTTGCTCGAGGCGATGCAGGAAAAACAGGTCACCATCGGCGAGAACACCTTCCGGCTCGAGGAGCCCTTCCTGGTCCTGGCGACGCAGAACCCGATCGAGCAGGAGGGCACTTACCCGCTGCCCGAGGCGCAGGTGGATCGCTTCATGCTGAAGCTCAAGATCGGCTATCCTTCCCGCGCCGAGGAACGGCAAATCCTGGACCTGATGGCCCGGACCAGCGGCACGCCCAAAACGAACCCGGTCGTCGAGCCCAAGCAGGTTCTCGACGCCCGCCAGGTCATCAACGACATCTACGTGGACGACAAGGTCAAGGATTACATTGTCGACCTGGTCTGTGCGACGCGCGATCCGCAAGCGCACAAAATCGACGTCAAGGACTTCATCCAACTGGGCGCCTCGCCGCGCGCGACGATTTCCCTCGCGCTGGCCGCCAAGGCCTTCGCCTTCTTGCGCGGCCGGGGCTATGTCACCCCGCAGGACGTCAAGAGCATCGGCATGGACGTGCTCCGCCACCGGGTGGCGGTGACCTACGAGGCGGAGGCCGAAGACAAAACCAGCGAGACCATCATCCAAAAGATTTTTGACGAGCTGCCGGTGCCATGATTCCCCGCGAGATCCTCAAGAAAATCCGGCAGATCGAGCTCCGCACCAACCGGCTGGTGAGCGAGACGTTGGCGGGATCCTTATTGCAGCCGGCGACGCAGTTCGGCGGGATTCCGTGCGCCGTGCCAAACGGCCAGCACCTTGACTTCGCGATGCTCCGCGTGGATGGTGAAATAGACGGAGTAAGGCCACGGCGGTGGGATTTTTGCCTTGTACGTCAACCGAGTGGCGCGAGGAAACCGTCCCGGTTGTTTGGCAAGACTTTGGAGAACCGCACGAATCGCATCATTGAGCCGCAGGCCGGCGCCCGGTTCGCGTTCTTCGTACCAGTTCACCGCGTCATGCCACTCCCGCTCAGCGTCGGCCTCGGTGATGACCTTGAACGTCATTCCCTCGAGAGAAGCCGTTGCTGGACTTCGGCGAAAACCTGTTCCCCAGGCTTTCCGCGCCCCGGATTCCTCAAGGCATCCTCGGCGCGCCGGTCCAACTCGGCGACTTGTTCCGGAGTGAGTTCGTCCTCCAGGCCGCCAAATTCCTCGCGGATTTTTTTCACGACCTCTCGTTGCTCCACCGGCGGCAGTCGGCGGATTTGCTCCAGAATGTCGGTCGCGCTCATCGATGGAAGCTTAGCCGTCATTAGCCCTTTTGCAAGGCCATGATTCCTCGCGAGATCCTCAAGAAAATCCGGCAGATCGAGCTCCGCACCAACCGGCTGGTGAGCGAGACGCTGGCGGGGCAGTACCATAGCGTCTTCAAAGGCCAGGGGATGAACTTCGATGAAGTGCGGGAGTACCAGCCCGGGGACGAGGTCCGCACGATCGATTGGAACGTGACGGCGCGGATGAACCACCCGTTTGTCAAAAAGTTCGTCGAGGAGCGCGAGTTGACGCTGATGCTCGTGGTGGACGCGAGCGGTTCGGGGTTATTTGGGTCGTGCCAGCAGTCCAAGCGCGAGCTGGCTGCCGAAATCGCCTCCGTGCTCGCCTTCTCGGCCATCCGCAACAACGACAAGGTCGGCTTGCTGCTCTTCAGCGACGAAGTCGAGAAGTTCATTCCGCCCCGCAAGGGCCGCCGCCATGTGCTCCGCGTAATTCGCGAGGTCCTGTTTTTCGAGCCAAAACAGCGCGGAACGAACTTGAACGGGGCGCTGGAATTCCTGATGCGGGTGACGCCGCATCGGGCGATCGCGGTGATCGTATCCGATTTCATCGGTTCCCCGGCGGTTGCCTCGAGCTCGCGCCCCGGCAGGCTGCGGCCGCAGATGATGCTGCTGGAGTCGCTGGCCCAGGCCTCGTTCGCCCTGCTCCGCCAGGCGAACCGCCGGCACGACGTAGTGGCCGTGCAGATCACCGACCGCTACGAGCTGGAGCTTCCCGACCTGGGCCGCCTGGTGTTCGACGACGCGGAGACGGGGGAGGTCGTGGAAGTCAACACCGGCGACTCCCGCAAGCGCGCCGCTTTTGCCCAGCGGCAGGCCCGCGCCCAAGCCGAGCTGGCCAGACTCTTTCGGTCCATCGGCATCGATGCCATCCAGTTACGGACCGACCGGCCCTACGGGGTCGAACTGGCCCGGTTTTTCGAGACCCGCGAGAAGCGGAGGCTCAGGGGATGAAGCCGTGTGGAGTGCGATGAAAGCCACGAATCTCACGTCTCTCGCCGCGCCTGGGGCGGGCGCCAACGAACTCCGTGACATCAAACAGCCGGTGGACATTCCCAACGGGTGGGCCTGGCTTTGGTGGGTATTGGCAGGGCTGGCGCTGGGGGCTCTCTTGTTCTGGGCCTGGCGCTCCTGGCAACAGCGGCGCGCCCAAGTCCCGCCCGTGCCGCTCATCCCGCCGCACGTCAGGGCAAAACAGAAGCTCCACCAGGCCTTGGACTTTATCGGCCGGCCCCGTGAGTTTTGCATCCTGGTTTCCGATGCTCTCCGGGTTTATCTGGAAGAGCGCTTCGACTTCCATGCGCCCGAACGCACTACCGAAGAGTTCCTTCACGAGTTGGGCGGCACCCGCCTCCTCACTCCCGGCCAGAAGGAGAGCCTGGGGGAGTTCCTGCAGCGTTGCGACCTCGTCAAGTTCGCCCGCTACGAGCCGGGCGAGCCCGAGCTGCGCGACCTGCACGCCTCCGCCCTCCGGTTAGTGGAGGAGACCGAGCCCGTCCTCGAGGAACCCGGAAGTCCCGGAGGCCCGAACTCCGCGCTCAAGGCCGTTGAGCGCAGCCCATCCCCGGCTCCCCGGGACAATCCCCGCTCCGCCATCGCATGACCTTCGCCCATCCATACTGGCTCCTGCTCCTGGCGCTGCTGCCGGTGCTGGCGTGGCTCAAAGGCCAGCGCGGGCGGCCGCCCGCCTTCGTCTATTCCTCCGTCCAATTGGTGCGCGCCATTCTTAACGTGACCCGAACCCGCTCCGGGGGTTTCCTGGCTGCGTTGCGCTGGCTGACACTGCTCTTGTTCATTTTGGCGATGGCCCAGCCGCGCTTGACCCGAAGCGAAACTCAGATCCGGGCCAGCGGCGTCGATATCGTGGTCGTCCTGGATATGTCGGGCAGCATGGCTTCGGAAGATTTCGAGGTGGGCCGCGGACGCCTCAGCCGCCTGGCTATGGCCAAAGAGGTGTTGAAGAAGTTCATCGCCAAGCGGCCCAGCGACCGCATCGGCCTGGTCGTCTTTGCAACGCAGGCCTATATCGCCTCGCCGCTAACCCTCGACCACGAGTTTCTGCTGCAAAATATCGAACGGCTCGAGCTGGGGGCCATCGATGACAGCCACACCGCCATCGGCTCGGCGCTCAGCACCGGCATTAACCGCCTGCGCGAACTCAAGTCAAAAACCAAAATCGTCATCCTGATGACCGATGGCCAGAACAATGCCGGCAAAATCGCTCCGCTCACCGCCGCCGAGGCCGCGAAGGCCCTCAGCGTCAAGGTCTATACCATCGGCGTCGGCATGCGCGGTATGGCGCCCATGCCCAGGTTTGACCAGTTCCACCGGAAAATGGGCTACCAGCTCGAGCCGGTGGACATCGATGAAGATACCCTGCAAGACATCGCGCGCATGACCGGCGGAAAATATTACCGTGCCGACAACGCGCAGAAATTCCAGGCCATCTACAGCGAGATCGACCAGTTGGAAAAGACCGAGGCAGATGTCAAGAAATACGCGCACTATCAAGAGCTCTTTGCCTGGACGATTGCGCCGGGCCTGGGACTGTTGCTCCTGGAAACGCTCTTGCGCCATACTCGTTTGCGGAGGCTGCCATGAGGAGAAGCTCGAAATCCGAAGCCCCGAAGTCCGAAATCCGAAGTCTGCATCCGCTCCCTCACTGGGTGCGGCCGCCGCGTGGCACGGAAGCACCTGTGGCGTCAGCATTGAGTGCAGAGCCGAGGCTCGAAAACTTTGCGATCTCAGCCTTCCGATTTCCTTCGGATTTCGGCCTTCGGATTTCGGATTTCCTTCCGGGCTTGGGACTTCGCCCTTCGGGCGTCGCACTCGCATGACCTTCGCCCACCCTCAGGTCCTCTGGCTGCTGCTGGTCTTTCCGCCGGCGCTGGTCGTGTTTTTGTGGTGGTCCTGGCGGAAGCGGCGGGAGTTGAGGACCCAATTCATCCAAGCGCGCCTGTTGCCGGGCTTGACCGTGGGCCTCTCGCCGCGGCGCGAAAAGCTCCGCCTGGGTTGCCTGGTGCTGGCGGTGGTTTTCTTGATCTTCGCCTTGGCCAGGCCGCAATGGGGATTCGATTGGGAAACGGCCAGGTTGCGCGGCCTTGACATCGTCGTGGCCATCGATACTTCCAAGAGCATGCTGGCCGAGGACATCGCGCCTAACCGCCTGGCCCGGGCGAAACTGGCAGCCCTCGAGCTCATGCAACGCGCCAAATCCGACCGTCTGGGGCTGGTGGCCTTCGCTGGCGCCGCCTTCCTGCAATGCCCCCTGACGGTCGATGATTCGGCTTTTCGGCAGAGTGTCGAAGCGCTGGATGTCAACACCATTCCCCAGGGCGGCACCGCGCTCGCGGAGGGGATCGAGACCGCCATGACCGCGTTCAAAGAACAAGACAATTACAAAGTCCTGGTGCTCTTCAGCGACGGGGAGGACCATGAGCCGGGGGCGATCGAGGCGGCCAAAAAGGCGGCCGAGGCCGGGCTGCACATTTACACGATCGGCGTGGGCACCACCGCGGGCGAAATCCTCCGCATCCAGGATGGCAAAGGCAACAGCGATTACCTCCGCGATGAACAGGGCAATGCCGTCAAGTCGCATCTCGACGAAGACCTGCTGCGGAGAATCGCGGGCGCCACCGAGGGCGGATACTATTGGCCGTTGCGCGGGGCCAAGGTCATGGACCAGCTCTACGACCAGTGGCTGGCCAAGCTGCCCAAGTCCGAACATCAGGAAAAACTCATCAAACGCTACCATGAACGCTATCATTGGCCCCTGGCCCTGGCCCTGGTGTTGCTGCTGGTGGAAACGCTCCTCCCGGAAAGGAAGCGAGCGGCATCCAGACGCCCGAGAGTCGAAGCGCCCAGGCCAGTGGACGCGTTGAATCCTTGACCTGAAATGGAGACCTTGCATGAGTGAAGAAAGAGAGAGCCTGCGAAGGGAACCGCAGTTCAGAAGTGGCCGACCGGAGGGTGTAGCGCAGACTTCCAGTCTGCTGTATCGCGGATTTCCAATCCGCAGAGCCGACCGCGCAGGTACAGCCTGCCGACTGGAAGTCGGCGATACAGCAGGTTGGAAACCTGCGCTACGCGGGCTCGGGAGCCAGGTGACGCCCTTAAGCTGTGGAATATACGTGCTGGCGGTCCTGCTCTTGCTGCCCGGGGGGCTCTTCGGTTCTCCGGCTAATGCCTTGCGCGAATACAAGGACGGCAAGTACGAACAATCGCTCAAGGACTATCAGCAGTTGCTCGAGCGCAAGGGCGATGACTCTCGACTCCATTTCAACGCCGGCGCCGCCGCCTATCGCAACCACCAATTCGACGAAGCCGCCAAACAGTTCGACGACGCCGCCGTGGCCTCCGATCTGCGGCTTCAAGGCATGGCCTACTATAACCGAGGCAATACGCTTTACTACCTTGGTGAACACGACCCCGACCCGTCGAAGCGAGGGGAGACCTGGAAGAAATCCGTCCAGGACTTTCAGAACAGCCTCAAGCTCAATCCGCAGGACAAGGATGCAAGGTTCAACCTCGAGTTCGTGAAGAAAAAGCTCGAGGAACTCAAGCAACAGCAGCAGCAATCCCAGAAGAACAAGTCCGATCAGCAACCGGATCAGGACCAGCAAAAACAACCGCCACAGGATCAAGACCAGCAAAAACAACAACCGCAACAACAAGATCAGCAGAACCAAAAGCCCGGCGACCAAAAACAGCCGCAGCCAGGGCGGCAGAAGCAGCCGGATCAATCTCAACAAGACCAGCAGTCAGCAGCGCAAAAACAGGATGAGCAAAAGCAGCAGCAAGCCGCCCAAGCTCAGGAACAGAAACCGGAAGCCAAACAAGCCGCCTCCCAGCCCAAGGATTCCGATGAGAAAGACAAGGAGCAGCCGGCGGCCGCCGCGGCCGCCGGCCAGATGACGCCGCAACAGGCGCGGCAGTTGTTGGACGCGCAGAAGGGCGAAGAAATGGTGCTGCCCCCCAATCCCAAGGCCAAACCCTCCGACCTCCGCCGGCCGTTCAAGGATTGGTGAAGCGCGTGGCTTCTAAGCGAGGGGCCAGCCGCCGTGCTGTTCGATGCAGGCGTCAATCTCGCCCATGAGCTGCCGGGTTTGGATTAGCGCCCCAACGATGCGCTGATATTCCGTCTGGTCATCGAAGCTGAGGGCGCGTCCAATCCGGTCCTTGAGCCAGCGTTGGGCCGGCAGATAGCCGCCGATGGGGAAAGTCCAGGCGGATTCCGGCACGCCCTCAAAGTATTGGCGGTCGTTGATCCAGACACGCCCCGGCTCCTTCCCCTGCGGTGGCTGGTAACGAACGGCCTCCACGACGTTGCCGTCCCTGACCGGGTAGCTGAGGCCGCGAGGCTCGCCTTTGCCTTTGGCGTGCAAACCCACCAACTCCCCGCCGATGTCGGCCAACGCGCGAAAGAGCTTGGGGCTGCTCGTGAGCGGGAGCCGCGGAAAATCCCCGCGCAGAATCCCCGAATATCGCTTTCGGTAGGCCGGGCTGTGAAACACGGCATAGGCGTAATTGAAGATCCGCTCCGGCCCCACCTCGTGCTTACCGGGCCGGCCCAACCCCTCCGGGACGAACTTGACCTGCAGCTTCCCGCAGAGGTCGCGGATGAATTCCGCGCTCAAATTGGGGCGGCGGCCGTCCTCGTGCGCGAATAGCTCTTCCTCCGGCAGGCCGCCGTTGGGGTAAAGGTAAAGTGGAAAAACAGTGGAGCCATCCTTGATCTCGAGAAAAACCGCCGGAGTCGGCAATTCGGCTGCAAGGGCATGTCGCCACTCAGGGGCGCGCGTCTGGCGCGTCAGACAGAGCACGAGATTCTCCCTCTTCGCCACATGTGCCTTCAACTCGCGGCGGGGGTAATCCATGGCTATCTCGTCAAAGCAGCACCAGCGCTTGTCGAACGGGCGGTACATGCAACGAATGACCTTTTCGCCCCACTCGCCGGTCTGCCTGAGTCTGGCTCGGACGGTGGCGAGCTTCCAGTCACGATTGTCTCGGAGCGAAAACTCCCGTCTTAGGTCGTCATCGCTGAACGAGGGAGACATCAATGCCAAGAGCCTGCATTCAATGTCCTGCTTGTCCATGGCGATGGCAAAGTCGTCCCGATGGCTCTGGAAGCCCAACACGCTCACCGGCATCATCTCGGTGATTCGCCAGCCGCGCTCGTATTCTCCCAGCCGCTTAGTGTCCTGTGGGATGAACGGGTATTGCGGCGAGGCGGGGACCAGCGGGGTCCACGTCGTGCTGTCAATGTGGTTGGCATCGAGCCAGTCGTATTTGCTCTTTCGCTGGGCGCCCCACAGGTCGGCGTGGAAGACCGCGGCCAGGCCGCCCTGCCGCCTTTTGGTTCGCGCGCTGGGCGGCAGTTTCACAAAGATGCCGATGGCCACGCCCTGCTGGATGTCGAAGACATTCTTATCCGCCTGGCCGGTGTCCGGCACCGTTTCCTTCTTTTTGGAGTTACCGTGTAAATTCAGGATGTGGATCTCGTCGAAGGTCCGCATGAGGTGTTGCCTCATGCCGCGAAAGGTGGGGTTGTCGAGGTAGCCGTGATTGGTGATAAAGGCCAGCACGCCCTGGCCGGTCTGCTCGATGCGCCACTGGCCCCAGCGGATGAACTTCACGTAATCGTCCTGCAGCCATTTGGGATTCCGCTCGCCCAGTGGTTTGCCGTCGCAGAAGTAGTAATCGCGGACGAGGCTCGAAATCCACTCGCCCTTATTCGCGCTGTGGCCGGAGTAGGGGGGATTGCCCAGCACGACGAGGACCGGCTTGGCCTTCTTGATTTCGTAGGCGGAGTTGGCTTCATCGCTCAGGGCGCGCAACGGCCCAAGCTGTTCGGCGGTGCGCTCGAGGTCCTCCAGCGTGTTGGTCAGGAAGATGTTCAGCCGCTCGTTGGCGCGCGGTTCGTAGCTCCATTGCTGGCGAAAGAGCGGTTCCTCGTCCATCGCGGCCAGGGCGAGGCCAAGCTTGAAGTGGGCGACGGCGTACGGGGCCATGAGCAACTCGAACCCAAAGAGGCGCGGCAACAGGTGCTCGTGAACGTAGCCGCCCCATTGGCCGGCGTTCTTCTTGCTCTTGAACTGGGAACGGATGAAATCGAGCACGCTGTAGAGGAAGGTCGCCGTGCCCGTCGCGGGATCCAGGATCAGCACCCGGTGCGTCTCCTCGCCGGCCTCGCCGCCGTCCTCCTTGCGTTTCACCTTCACCTTTGCGTGGTCGGCCAAGCCGGCCTTGATGCCGAACTTCCCCTTGAGCAGGCGATCGATGCTCTGGACCATGTAATTTACCACGGGCTCAGGCGTATAATAAACGCCACGCAACTCGCGGAGTTTGGGGTCATAAGCCTGGAGGAAGGTCTCGTAAAAATGCACCACCGGGTCGCGCCGGGGGCCGCGTTTGCCGAAGCCCTCGAGGACGTGGAAGAGGTCGGCGTGGTCCAGGCCCTGGATCAGGTCCTCGACGTAGCCCGCGAACGGCTCGTCATCCATCGCCGCGCCGGTAATCTGCTCGAAAAAGGCGCGGAGGAACGGATTGGTGCGCGGAATGAGCTTCTGCGCCCTCTCGCGCGTGAACTTGCCCGCCCCGCCGGCCACGCGGGCGCTGAACAACCCATAAGCGAGCGTCTGGGCGAACATGTCTGCAAACTCATTGACAGCGTCGGCCTCCCTTTGTGGGTTGTCCTGGGGCGCCAACTCGGGAAGCAAGGTGGCGGCGAAGGCCTGGCGCCAGTCCCGCAGTTGCCGGGAGGCCTGCCCCGTCTGGAAGGCCCGCACGATGGCATTGCGAATCAAGTGGGCCAAGCCCGCTAACCGCCCAGCCAACTCTTCGGCGGAAGCGATGTCCGCCGGCTGCTGCGAAAGGAAGCCGATCAACAGGCGGCGGGCGCGTTCGAGTTCCTCTTCGGCCACGGGAGTGAGCCTGCCGCCAGAGACCGCGTTTGCCAGCCGGAACGTTTCCCGCTTCTTGCCCTCCACGAACCAGCGGAATTCCAGGTAGTCGGTGAGCAGCAGATTGGGCAGGGCCGCCAGGTAACGCCCGGCCTGTTCCCCACGCTCTTCCCTCGCGAGGTCCGCCCCGACATCCTTGGCCTCGACGTGGCCCAGCGTAAGCCCGCCTCGCTCGCGGGAAATGGCAAAATCGGGCGCTCCGCACAGGGACCGTTTCGGCTCATTCGTCGCAACGATACCGGGCGCGAGCGCCTCGAGCAGTCCCTTGAGCGCCGCCCGGTGTGTGTGCTCGGTCGCATCGCCGCGTCTGAGGGCCTGCTCGAGCTCGCGCAGATAATGCTCCACCGGCGCCGCCCTGCCCGCGCCATACGGCGACGGCGTTTCCTGAAAAAGGTCGCCCTCGGTCATGCTGGATGGTTCCGTAAAGAGGCAATATGAATCGAGCGGCTCAACGTGCAAAGAACAATTCGTGGCTCAACCGGCCGCCCCACCGCCCCGGAAAGTGCTGGCTTTTCAAGCGCGGCCCGTGCTAAAAGGCCTGTCTGGCAAATAAGCGCGAGCCGGCCCGAGCGGGCCTATTGCCGTGAATGACGAGATTCGAGATTGCTACCGAGTGCTCGAGCTTCAAGCGGGGGCACCGGTTGAGGACGTTAAAAGAGCGTACCGGGACCTGCTAAAGGTGTGGCACCCAGATCGCTTTCCCAATGACCCCACCTTTCAGAGGAGGGCCACCGAAAAGACCCAGGCGATCAACAACGCATTCCAGCAGCTCTCGGCACACTTGTCCGGCACCTGCACCGAGTTCCGCGCCGCTGCCAGGGCCAGAGCCGCGGCGGAGGCAGCCCGGCGAGCCGAAGAGGAGGCGCGGGCAAGGGTGCGAGAGGAGGCCGCAAGGCGGGCCGGAGCAGAAGCGCAGGAGAGGGCGCGGCAGGAATCTCAGCTCAGGGCACGACAACGCCGAGAAGCTGAGGAGCAGGCGAGGCGGCAGGAGGAGGCACGGGCTCACCCGGACGGGCTTGGTGTGCCCGGCCACGCCCACCCCCCAGCCGCAAATGAACCACGGGCGCCGGGCGCACCCGCTAGGGCACGGTCGCCGCTAACACCCCACGGCACGGCACGCAAGCCCCAGAGGCAGCAACCGGAGGAGAAGAAAAACTGGCCCCTTGCCATCGCGTTGCTGTTGGTCGCCTGCAACGTCATCCTCCTGATCGAATTGCCGAAAAAGCCCTCCTGGCTGACCGGGCCCATTGTTGTGGCCTTCCTTGTTACCCACCAGGCCCTGGCAAGGGTTGATCGGGAGCGGAGACACCGTATTGCCATCGGAATAGGGCTGCCGGCGAGCTTGTTCCTCCTCTTGAACATAGCGGGATACCACGATAGGGCCTTCGGTCGGCTGAAATCCGCTGCCGAGGCGGGTGATCGTGCAGCCCAGCGGTCCGTGGGCCAGGCCTACGAGTACGGTCAGTCGGCGGAGCAGAGCGATGCGGAGGCGGCCAGGTGGTATAGTAAGGCGGCCGAACAGGGCGACGCCTGGGCGCAGGCCCGGTTGGGCTGGACGTCCGACCAAGGCAAGGGCGTCCCGCAGAACTACGAGCAGGCCGCCCGCTGGTACCGGTGTGCTGCGCTCCAGGGCGACGCCATGGCCCAGAACAACTTTGGGGTCAGGTGCGAAGCAGGCCAAGGCGTGCCCCGAGACGCGGTCGAGGCTTACAAATGGTATTGCCTTGCCGCCGCTCAAGGCGAAGCCTACGGGGTTACGAACCGCGACAGGCTGCTCCCCTACCTCACGCCCGAACAGCTTGCGGACGGCCAGAGGCGCGCCGCTGAATTCAAGGCAACGAACCAGGTCTCTCGGTAAGCCCCAGAAATGCATCAACACTACAAATCACTTCTTGAAGGGCAGGATGAAGCCCTGTTCTTGTGCGGAGCGTGTCACGTTTTCGCGTCAGCCTTGCGCGAACGGTTTGGCTACCCTCTGGTCTTGGTTAGGGAAAACTCCACGCGCCACATACCCCATGTATTTTGCCGCTCTAACCCATTTGCGGTCGATGTCATGGGATTCACAATCGAGAAGGACATTCTTGAGAACCAGAAGTGGATTGCGCCCTGCTATTCTGCCGAGGGAATCACGCCCTCCGACATGGAAAAACTTTTTGTTTACGCCTTCCCGTCTGGGGGCGGCCTTTATGCAGATGAATCGTTCCTGCGGCAAGCTCGTTCCCGCGCGGAAAAGAGAATAACGTGTTACATCAGGTTTTACGACGGCACTTGCAGATGCATGATCGGACCGCACCCATTCCTCACAGAAAACACGGACGCGGAGATTGACGATGTCCTCCGCTAAAGGGCCCGAATCGTCGCGCCAACAATAACGACCCGGCCCTGACCGTAGGCGTTCAGGGATCAACTTCCTGGGTCCCGGAACTCTCCTCCAAATCGCGCAACATCTCCTCGACGGTTGCGACCAGACCCGGAAGGCGCTCCTGCACCGCCTTCCACAACACCTCGTAGTCAACAATGTCGTAGCCGTGGGTGAGGTGGTCGCGCATTCCGGCTGCGCCTCTCCAGTCCACCGAGGGATATTTCGCGCGCAGTTCAGCCGGCAGTCGTTTGACTGCCTCGCCTAAAACCTCCATCACGCGCTCGAAAGCCAGTCGCGTCTGCCAATTCGACAGAATCTCAGGCAGTGTCTTGCCGGAACACAGTTCCCCTGCGTGCTGGGCATGTTGGAGAATCTGCCGCAGTGTGACGCGAGGATCAGGTTTGCTCATAGATGGTCAGCGCGTCGCGCCGGACCTGTCCTTCGATGTACGGGTTGAGTTGCGAGCACAGATCAGCTTTGCGGCCAAGAATCCTGCCGAGATCCTCCCCCCAGCCGAAATACTCCCAACCGGGCGTCCGGCCCGGCAAAAACTCCACCAGCACATCCACATCACTGCGCCGCGGATCGAAATCCTCGCGCAATACCGATCCGAACAGGCTCAGCTTGCGAATGCCCCGTTCACGGCAGAATGCCGCGATCTCCTCGGTATCAATTCGGATGGGCAGGTCGGTAGTGCTCATGATGTCAGCCATTGGCGTCCTCTTTGCGGTCCTCATTCAGAGCTGCCACCGGGTCCATAACCATTTCCCCCTCCCAGACGGGCCAGCCCTCCTTGCCCACGACCACCCGGCCCTTGGCCAAGCCAGGCTCTCTGTGGGGCTCGTAAGCAACCAGGCGGATTTCCTTTTCCGTCACCAACACCGGAACCCAGGCGGAATGCGGCTTGGCAGGGCTCGGCAGAACAATCCGCTTTGGTTCATCCGCCCGCAGCACTTTCATGACGGGAAACTCCATTCCTTAAGGGTGCGGACCTGTGCCCAGAACTGTTCCTCCGAGAGGACGTTGGATGGGTTCTTCGTGTATTCGGCCCACCGCGCTTCCAGTACCAATCGATGGGTCACGGGCGCGGGCAACGCCTCCGGGTTGCGAAGCGATGCGAACAACTCCTCAGCCAATTCCACTCGCTGGAGGTCCGAAAGCTCCTCAAAGTTTGGAATATCCGTAACGCTCATAACGCTCCACCATTAGCACCCACCCTGCCACTTCGCAACCTGTCATTTCAAATGCAGGCTGGCGCATCGCCGGAGACTTCGGTAGATTGGGCATGGATGCGCATTCTGCTGTTTAGCGGCAAGGGCGGCGTGGGCAAGACGAGCCTGTCGGCGGCGACCGGGGTGCGTCTGGCGGAGTTGGGGTACCGCACGCTGGTGATGAGCGTGGACCCGGCGCATTCCCTGGCGGATGCCTTCGACCTCGAATCCGGTCTCTTCGACGCCCGGACCGCCGACCCTTATCGCATCGCCAATAATCTTTGGATTCACGAGGTCAACATCCAACAAGAGATCAAGCGGCATTGGCACCGCATCTGGTCCTACATCAGCTCGCTGCTGCGGACCTCCGGTTTGAGCCAGGTCGAGGCGGAGGAGATGGCCATCTTTCCGGGGATGGAAGAACTCAGCGCCTTGCTCTACGTCAACCAATGGCACAAGGAAAAGCGCTACGACGTGATGGTGCTGGATTGCGCGCCGACGGGCGAAAGCCTGCGCTTTGTCTCCATGCCCACCACGATGCAGTGGTACATGGAGCACGTCTTCCCGATCCAGCGCGGCATCTTGAGAGCCGTGCGGCCCATAGCTAACCGGGTGGCCCCCTTCGAACTGCCTCCGGACAGCTATTTCGCCAGCGTCAAAGAGTTGTTCGGCCAGATCGAGGGCATCGACCAGCTCCTCGAAGATCCCCAGCTCACCAGCGTGCGGCTGGTCACCAATGCGGAGAAGATGGTCGTGCGCGAGACCCAGCGGGCGTTTGTCTATTTTTCATTGCACGGCCTGACCGTGGACCAGGTGCTCGTAAACCGGGTGCTGCCGGACCAGGTCCAGGACGGCTTCTTCGCGGAGTGGCGGCGAACGCAGCAGAAGTTCCTCGAGGAGATCGAGGCCTATTTCGCCCCGGTGCCGGTCCGGCGGGTGCCGTTGTTTCAGCACGAGGTGCTGGGCCTCGAGCGAATCCGCGAACTGGCCCGCGGCCTCTACGGCGCCCGCGAGGACCCCGCCGCCGTGACGCGCACGGAGAGTCCGTATTGCTTTGGCAAACGGGACGGGGTGTATGAAGTGCGCCTGCAGGCGCCCTTCGCGGCCAAGGGCGAAGTCGGGCTCTTCAAAAAGGGAGACCAACTGGTCATCGAAATAGGGACGGTGCGGCGGCACGTTGGCCTGCCCAGCTCGATGATGAGCTTGTCGCCGGTCCGAGCGCGGCTCGAGGGCGGCACCTTGGTGGTAGAACTGCAGGAGGCATTATGAACAACAAGAAATCACCGAAATCGTCAGCACCGCAACCCGGCGGCTGTCTCTGCCAGGGGGCGGGGCCTGCCTTAAGCGACTTCCTCCGGCGGCTCGGGCCGCCTGAGGAGGCGCGACGCCACTTCGAGACGGCCCGGATGGAGGTCCTCAAGGGCCTTCGGGCGTTGATCGACGCCCGGCTCGCGCAGCTTGCCAAGCCGCAGGCCAAGGGCGAGAAGATCCCGGTGGATTAGCTAGCGCCTGCCCCAAAAAGCTCCGATTCCGAGCCTTTGTCGAAAACCTTTGTCGAAAAATGGCCGATTCGACAAAGGCCTGCCTGCCGAAGCCTCGGCGCAGGCAGGTCCCGACAAAGGTTTCCGCCCGCGGGGCTTTTGGCGCAGGCTCTGGCTACTCGGCTTTCCCAGCTTTCGCCCCTTTTTCGCCCTTGGCCGGTTTTTCGCCCTTGGCCGGTTTCTCCGTTCTTGCGGGGCCCGCTTTCTTCTCGGCGCCTTCGGCCTTTTCCGGGGCTCTTTCAGGGCGTTTGCCGCGCTTTTCCGTCCGCGGCTCCTCCCTCTTCGCTTCGGCGGGAGCGGCGGTCGCCTCGGGCAGCGGAGTGCTGCTCTCGACGCGGACTTTGAGAGTCGCCTTCACGTCCTGGTGCAGGTGCAATTCGACCTCCTGCTCGCCCAAGGCGCGGATCGGGTGCTCGAGATGAATTTTGCGTTTGTCGAGGCTGACGTCGAACTGGGTCTTGAGCTGGTCGGCAATCATGCCGGAGGTGACGGTGCCAAACATCTTGCCATCTTCGCCAGTCTTGACCGTGAGGACGCAGATCAATTTCGAGAGGCTCTTGGCCAACTCGGTCGTGGTGTTCAACTCGTGCGCCTCGCGTTCGGCCCGGCGCTGTCTCAGCACTTCCAACCGGCGTTTATTGGTCGAGGTGAGCGGCACGGCCAGCCCCTGAGGGAAAAGAAAGTTGCGGGCGTAGCCGGCGGCCACTCTCACCTGGTCGGACTCGGCGCCCAAGCCCACGATGTTGTGCGTCAGAATAACTTCAGTTTTTGCCATAATTCCAATCAAAATTCAGTCCTGCACGGTATCTGAAAAGTCTAAATGGTAAAGGAAAAGTTTCGGCCCCTGGGCTCCGGTGGCAGGCCGGTTGACAAACTCGGAATCTGGAGTGCGCCGGCAGAGCGAAGCGGCGACGGCGCTTTCGGCAGCCCGGGACGTCCGGGAACGCCAGCCGCGGCCCGAGCCAAAGCGGTGTCGCGCTTCGCTTGCCACCGCACTCCAAATTAAGGCAGGCTGGTCATCATGAACTGGTTTTTTTGGGCTTTGCTATCCGCCTTTTTCGCCGGAATCACCGCCATCCTTGCCAAGGTCGGTGTGGCCGGGGTGGATTCCAACCTGGCAACGGCGGTGCGCACGACGGTGGTTCTTGCGTTCACGTGGGCCATCGCGCTGGCGACGAACCCGGCGGCTTCCGTGCGCCAGTTGTCGCAACGAACGCTGGTCTTCCTGGCTCTCTCCGGCCTGGCAACCGGACTCTCCTGGCTCTGTTACTTCCACGCCCTCCAACTGGGCCAGGCCTCCCGAGTAGCCCCCGTGGACAAGCTGAGCGTGGTCTTCGCCATCGCCCTGGCCGCCGTCCTGCTCGGAGAGAAGCTCACCTGGCACCATTACCTCGGCGGAGCCCTCATCGTGAGCGGCGCGGTCATCCTGGCCTGGGCGTAATGTCTCCGAACTCAGAACGGCGGCGGCCCTTCGCGCTCATGGTTCGCCCCGTCGGCCAGAGTTGAATCCGGCCGAATTCGGCCTTGCAGGCCTGCGGTTCATGGTGTATGGATCTTTCGGCTTTGGAATGGGACTGCCCGTTCGGCGGTGGGCCACTGGGACTTCCCGGTGGCCCTTCGTTTGTCCCGGAAATGAGTTGACATCGCAGCGCCAACGGCTACTCTTCTCTTGGATACAGGCTTCGGCCCGAACCGTCACCGTATGGTGCGCGTTCCGAAAGGATAGGGCTGAGGCCTTTTTATCTGGGCGTTCCCCTTTGAGTTGCTGAATCCGCTGGTCGGCCGCCAAGGCCTCCGCGTTGTCCTCGAAGGCCACCAAGGTCACGATGAAATACTCAGACGAGCCGGAGTCGAGCTTCAGCCCGGGGTCGCCCGACTCATCAATGAACACCAACATACGCCGTTCACTTTCCCGATCCGCCGGTTTCGATCTTCAGTTCCGGCGCGCCCAACGCCCCGGGATTGAGCCTGGGCACTCCATAGACCTTGGCGGTCGCGGCGCTCTGTGACCTCGTGCGGCGGTCGCGAGTCAACTCATTCACCGCCCCGTCAATGGCCTCCGGGGGGCGCCCGGGGGTTGAGCTTCCTCGGCGCCGGCAACAGATGGCGCAACAGCACGACCTCGCCCATGTTGTCCCGTCCCGGTGTGCCGCCCGCGCCCAAGACCTCATCGAACGCGCCGATGGTCTGCCAGCCCAACCCGGCCAGAAGCTCGACAGCGGGCTGTTCGACCAGCGCGTCCTCAGAATACTCGGCTTCTGACGACGGTTTAATGATTCGGCTCCGAGTGCTTTACACACGATTGCTCATGGACGGGCGCTTGCGGCGTCCCATACCGCTTTTCCCGCGTCTCCCCAGAGTTCGTAAACGGACGAAACCCTGTAACTTTTCCCGGATGCCTGACGGATTGCTTGTACCGTAAGTGGTTGCCTCAAGACCCGGAATTCGCGCAGCTTCAGCCTGTGCGCCTTTTCCCCATCCAGTTCAACCGGCGTGTCAATCCATCGTGCGGGCGTCGCAATGCCTGTCGCAATGACGCCGACTTTGTTCGCGTACAACATCACCTTCGCCCCGGATGGAATCCTGAAGATTTTGTAAATCCAGGGTTCCTCCGAGGTTAGGGCGCACTCGTCGCGCAGCATCAGCTTCTCCATCGAAGTGGGTTCATCACTATCCTTTCTTGACGTGTTTACGAAAAAGATTGGCACAGCCTTTCGGCTGATGCGTTTTCCACGGATAAAAAGTTCTGGCAAATCAAAATAGAAGGCACGCTGCGTGCCCTGGTAGATGCGGTATGGCCAAGCCTGAATATCCACTCCGTGTCGCTGCCAGTGCGCTATAGAGGCGAGCGTTTTGTCGTCGGTGCCATCGGTCACTACCACGAGATGGTGTCTTTTCCCCAGTTTCTCGCCCCATTCCGCCGCCCGGCCCAAGTCGTACCCGAACCACTCACAAAAGGCTAGGGCGAGAGATTGTGTTGAATCTGAGTGGTCCCTCCGATAGAGGTCGTCCAAGTCGCTGAATTCAAACGCGCCGAAAATCTGGGAGTACCGCATCACCTGAAGGAGGTTCTCTGCTTCGCCGCCGAGCTTCTTTAACTCGAACAGCCACAACTCACCTTCATAATCGAGGGCCACCAAGTCCGCTTCCTCCCCAGGCTTCGACTGGCCTATGACCATCAAGTCCGTACTGACCAACTCCCGCATGTGCTGGAAGAGGTAATTTTGGAGCTTTTTCTCCCGCCACCGCTGCTCGGACAAACTCGAAACAGGCAGTGGACTTGGAGGTTTCTTGCCGCGCTTGTCGATTTCGTAAATCATGGTTGAAGCTCAATGGATGGTTCGTTTTCTACTCAAATGGAATGTTTTACTGAACAGTAAAATGCCGATATTGAGTAAAAAAGCAAGCTAAGGTACCTTGAATTCCGTCTCCGAATCCGGCGTCTTGGCCCCTCCGCCGCCGCCACCGGCCAGCGCACCCCGTCCTCCCGTACCTGGCGCAGCCAGGAAGTTATGTCCAATCATTGGACGCCACCGAACCCGTCCTCCCGTACGTGGAGCAGCACCAGAACCCCCGACCGGCTTCCTGGCACGTCTTGGCCTGGGCGTAACGTGTCGACGCCGGCCCTGCGGCTTTCCAGCCTTTAACCTTCAGCCTTTTGCCTTTCCTTTCGGGCGGTAGTCGCGGGGGTCGAGGCAGGCATCGTAGGTGGGGCGGTCGATTTTGATCCAGTCCGTCTTTCGGATGCCGCGGGGGTTCCGGGAAGTGGGGCTGGACGGATAGGCGCAGGCGATCCGGATCCAGCGCGCCTGCTCCCGAGCTATCGTGCGGATTTCGTCGGCGACCTCCGAGAGATCCTGGTCCTGACTGAAAATGAGAGCCACGTCGTATTCGTTGCGGTGGGCCAACCGAATCACGTCGAGGGCCAAGCGGACATCAATGCCCTTTTCCTCGCCGGTCAGGAAGGTGTGTTCCGTGCCGTCGGGCAGCCGAACGGTTTTATTGCGGTAGCGGAGTTGGCGGCTGAAGACGTGGCATCCCTGCCAACTGATGGCGCGCAGCTTGCCCGCCCAGAAGTGATGCCAGAAGGCATTGTCCGCTGGGCTGGGGATGCCCGTGTAGAATCGGGCCTGGACGAAGGACCAGCCTTGGCGGGCACAGACGGCCTCGCTCAGGGCAAGGACGTCGAAATTCGGGTAGGTGTAGCCGAACGACTCGCGAGCCGCATGGAAGAGGTTTTGCCCGTCCACGAAGGTAACAGCGCGTTTGGTGAGGGGTTCAGAAGACATGGTGCGTTAGGAACGAAATAACCCCGCCCGGGCCTTGCGGCGTGTCGAGCGGGGAGCAAGTATGGCCAAACTATACCGGGCGGGAGCGAGATGTCAAGCCTGCCGGAGACAAAAAAATAACCCCGCGGGAGGCCTTTCAGCTTGTCCGCGGGGAGCAGACGGTCTTAGGCGCGAGCGTGATGTGCCAATCGAGCAGGCTCGGGCTGGCCTCAGAACGGCACGTCGTCCTCCTCGGCAGGAGGCGCTTCGGGCCCGGGGCCGGGCCCAGCCGGCGGAGGGGTCTCAGGCGGGGCGGCGGCGAGCCGCGGACGGGCTGTCTCAGGGGGGAGGGAGCTGTCGGGCCCTTTGGAATCGATGAAAGAAAAGCCTTCGAGGACGACTTTGAGTTTGCTTTGTTTTTGGTGGGTGTTCTTGTCTTCCCACTGGTCGAGTTTGAGCCGGCCTTCTACCAGGAAGGGCCGTCCCTTTTTCATGTATTGGCCGATGACCTCGGCCTGCCGCCCGAAGGCATCGACCTCCACGAAGGTGACCTCCTCTTTGGTTTCGCCGGCTTCGTTCTTCCAGGTCCGGTTGATGGCCAGGCTGATGTGGGCGATGGCCACGCCCTTGGGGGTGTAGCGCAATTCGGGGTCGCGGGTCAGGTTGCCCGCGAGGATGACCTTGTTGAAATTTGCCATAGGTTAAGTTGGGTGGACCGGTTCGGCGGGTTTGGGCGAAGGCGCATTCGTGAACATGACCCTGAAGACCTCGCTGTTCATCGCGAACCGATGCTTCAGTTGGTCCAGGATGCCGGGCGGGCATTCAAAGATGATATTCACGTAGAAGCCGGCCGAGTGCTTCTTGTTCGCCACCCGGGTGAAGCTGCGCTTCTCCATCTTCTGCACGGTCTCGACTTTGGCGCCCAGCGAGGTGAGTTCAGCCGAGATCTTATCGATCGAGTCTTTGATCCCTTCTTCTTTTCCTGCCGTTTCCAATATAAACAAGCCTTCGTATCGTTTCACTGCTCTTTTCCTTCGTTTGGCGGGTCCCGCTCGGGCGGGAGGCCGTTAAACCGATTCATTGCCTTTTCTATGCCGGCGTCCACCCAGCATTCTGCCGCGTCGGACGCCGCTTCCAAAACTCTATCCACCAGCGCCTGTTCCGTCGAATGAAATCGCCCGAGCACGTGGCCCGTGATTTCGCGCGCACCGTCCAGGCGGCCAATGCCGATGCGCAGGCGGGCGTAGTCTCGAGTGCCCAAGTGCTCCTCGACCGATTCCAGGCCGTGATGGCCGCCACTGCCGCCGCCCGGCTTGAGCCGCAGCACGCCCAGCGGCAGGTCCGCATCGTCCACCACCAGCAGCAACTGCGGCAGCGCCACGCGGTAAAAGCTCTGCACGGCCGCCACCGCTTGGCCGCTGGCATTCATGTAGGTCTGCGGTTTGCAGACCAGCACCCGGCGTCCGCCCCGCTCGGTCCTCGCCAGGCAAACGTTGAACTTCTTCTCGCTAGTCCAAGCCGATCTCCACCGCTCGGCCAGCCGGTCGGCGACCTGGAACCCGGCATTGTGCCGGGTTCGGGCATATTCGGCGCCGGGATTGCCCAAGCCCACGATGAGATACAGGTTCTCCATAGGCCGGGCCGGGCCGCCACCCCGGCCGGAACCGGGCGGGCGCGGGGATTATTTCCTCTTGCCACCCGCGGCCGGAGCAGCGCCTTTCTCGGCGGCTTTCTCCGCGCCTTTGGCGCCAGCCTCGGCGCCCCGGGCAGGGGCTTTCTCGGCGCCTTTGGCAGGGGCTTTCTCGGCGCCCTTGGCACCGGCCTTCTCGGCGCCCTTGGCAGTGGCTTTCTCGGCGCCCTTGGCTGGGGGAGCGCCCTCTTCGCCCTCTTCTTTTTTCTCTTTGATCATCTCCACCTCGCCCGGCGCAGCCGCCTCTGCCGCCTCGGCGGCTTCCTCTTCTTCCGTGCGCGGCGCGGCGACCGCAATGACCGCCATCTGTTTGTCGCCGACCAGTTCGACCCCGGGCGGGGCTTTAATCTCCCCCAGGTGGATGACCTCGCCCATCTTGAGATGGGAGACGTCGACGGTGAGGATTTCGGGCAAGTCCTTGGGCAGGCCGCGGGCGCGGATGCTGAACAGGATGTGCTCGAGCACGCCACCGCCGGTCTTGACACCCTCGGCTTCGCCGACCGTCTCGACGGGGACGCTGATGGTCACCTTCTCGTTCTCCGCCACCTCGTGGAAGTCCACGTGCAAAACCTTGCCGGAGAGGGGATGGTGCTGGATTTCCTGCACCAGCGCCAGGCGCTTGGGCCGGGCGTCATGCTGGACCTCGAGGTCCACCAGGAGGTTCTCGGAGACCGAGTGGTGGATCAGGTCTTCCATTTCCTTGACCTTGACTTCGAGCTTTTGCGGTTGGGCCTGGCGGCCGTAAATGACCGCCGGCACCCGTCCGTCAGAACGGAGTTTCTTGGCCCCGGCGCGCCTGCCGAGCACTCGGGGAGTGGCGTTAAGTGATACAGCTTTCATGGTTGTTAAATCGTTCCAGGCCTCGCGCCACGGGGCGCGCCGCCGCGCCGGCGCCCCTCAACTGGTGCGCCAGCCCTTAAACTCGAACAGCGAAGTGACCGACGAATTACTGTGAATTCGTTTGATGGCTTCGCCCAAAAGGCCCGCCACGGACAGCGTCTTTATCCTCACGCCGCTAATCGGCGGGCGTAGGACGGTATCAGTGGTAATCAATTCGTCAATAGTCGATTTTCGCAGCCGTTCGATTCCCGTCAGGTTGAGGATGGCGTGGGAGACGCAGGCCAGGATCTTGCGGGCGCCTTTGCGCCTGAGCCGTTCGGCGGCGGAGGTCAGCGTGCCCGCGGTTTCGGTGAGGTCATCCACCAGCAGCGCGTTCTTGCCCCGGACTTCGCCGATGACCGCCATGGACTCGACTTCGCTGGCGTTGCGCCGGCGCTTGGCCACGATCGCCAGACCGGCCCCCAGCACCTGCGAGTAGGCGTAGGCCATCTTGAGCCCGCCGATGTCCGGACTGACGACTACCAGGTCCTGCATTTGCTTCTTTCTCAAGTACTGATACATCACCGGCGAAGCGTAGAGATGATCGACCGGGATGTCAAAAAACCCCTGAATCTGCTGGGCGTGGAGGTCCATGGTCAGCACCCGGTTGGCCCCGGCCGCCACGATGAGGTTGGCTACCAGCTTGGCCGTGATCGGCACGCGCGGCTGGTCCTTCCGGTCCTGGCGCGCATAGCCGTAAAAGGGCATCACCGCCGTGATGCGCGCCGCGCTGGCCCGCCGCAACGCGTCAATCATGATGAACATCTCCATCAAATGATGGTTCGTGGGCGGGCTCGTTGATTGAACCAGGAACACATCCTCGCCACGCACGTTCTCCTCGATCTTGACGAACGTCTCGCCGTCCGGGAACGGCTTGATCGTCGACTTCCCCAGTTCAATCCCGATATAGGCGCAGATGGCCTCGGCCAGGGGCCGATTGGAGGTGCCGCTAAAAATCTTCACGCTTTCTCAGTTCGGGGTCTAACGCGGCGGAGACTTTACCATCGGCCCGGCTGGGTGCAAGCGGAAATATTCCCGGATCGGGGTTGAATCGGGCCGCCGGGGTTTGTAGGATTACGGAGCAAGACTCAATATGAATCTGGACCCAGCACAACGGAAGAAGACGGAGGAGTGGATTAAGGAAGGACTGAAGTTGTCCGAGATCCAGAATCGGCTGGCATCCGAGTTCGGCCTCAGCCTCACTTACATGGACGTGCGATTACTGGTGGATGACCTAAAGCTGGTCCCCAAGGATGTCGAACGGGCCAAACCCTCCGGCGGCCTCCTGGGGGCAGCCGGCGCTGCCGGCCCGGCCGTTCCGGGCGCCAGCCCGCCGGCCGGCTCCCCTCGAGCCGCCGCGCCCAAGCCCAGCCCTGGCGGAGTCTCGGTCTCCGTGGACCAACTCGCGCGCCCGGGCTCTATGGTCAGCGGCAAGGTCACCTTTTCGGACGGCAACTCCGCCGATTGGTATTTCGACCAATCGGGCCGGCTCGGCCTTATCCCGCAGCGTCCCGGTTACCAACCCCCGCCCGCGGACCTGCAGCAGTTCCAAGTGGCCCTGGACGGGGAATTGCGCAAGCTGGGGTACTAATCCGGGTATTTCACTCGTTTCGCCCGCCCGAAGGCGTAGCGCAGACTTCCAGTCTGCCGTGGGGCGGATTTCCTGCCTACAGGCGCCACAAGACATGCGCACCCTGCCGACTGGAACCCGGCGATACCGCAGGCTGGAAACCAGCGCCTGGAGTTTGGACGCTTTGCGGGCGCTTGAATTGAGGGCGCAGCGGACCAGTACTGGGTTAGTCAACCCCGCAACGCAGACGCGAAAAAAGGAGGAAAGGTCGGCAAAATATGTGCAGCGTCCGATTCGGGCGGGGAGTATAAACGGGACAGCGTCGCGGAGACGAGCTTGAGGTCGTCGAAAGTATTCTCAGGCTTGGCCATTCGCCACGCAACCAAAAAAAGAAAAGGAGATCGCCCTATGAAGAGAACCGTAACCCACATTATTCTTTGCGCCTCGCTTGGGCTTGCCGCTCAGGCCCAGACGAGCACCCCGCCGCCGGTTGGAAACCTTTCGCCCAGCCAATGGGCGGCCGTCACTAACGGCATGGCGCCCGGTGATCTTGCTGCGCTGGCGGGCCTGGTGACGGAGGGCGGGGCGCTCAGCCCCGCGGCGGCGGCGGCCGTCAAGGCCGGCCTGACCGCGGACGACGTGTCGGCCATCGCGGCGATGGCGGCCCAGGTACTGGCGGCACAAGCCCAAAGCGCCGTCGTCCTCCAGCCGCAAGCCCAGATGACGGGCAGCGTTTTCGTCGCCAACCACGTCCTGAACGTGAACCTGGGCGGGCAAACCAACGACGAGGTGGGGTTGGCGGCGATCGGCCACAGCACCAACGATTTCTGGACCGGCGCCTACTTTCCCTACAGCTATTCCAGCAGCATCAACAATCTTCTGTGGTCCGACAACGCCCAGTCGGGCATCAACCTGCAGATTTTAAACGCCCCGGGCGACTGGGCCAACGGCGCCATCGACCCGATGCTTCGCACCTATACCTACAGCTATACCGGGCAGGGGGACATCACGCTCACGCTGTCGAACGTGCCGGCCGGCACCTACGCCCTGTACCTCTACGGGCACGGCCCGACCACGGACAATTCGAGGTTTGCGGTCACCAGCCCGAGCAACGGCCTCGGCACCCTCTCCACCGGCACGAACTGGCAATCCTCGACCTGGAGCAACGGGGCGCAGTACGTGCTCTTTCCGGGATTGAACGTCTCAAGCGGCCAGGCGGTCACAGTGGACGTGCAGGTTGACTCGCTGAACTACGCCTTGGTCTCCGGGCTGCAGTTGCTGCCCTATAGCAGCGCCACGCCCGACCTCCTGCATGACACCCAAACCAGCAGGGTCCCCTTCATGGGCGTACCGTTCGTGGTAACAGGGATCATCGAGGCCGAGCAGTTCGACCTGGGCGGCCCCGGCACCGGCTACCACACCAATGACCCTAGCAACGCCAGCACCAACTACCGCGTCTGCGGCCTTTGCATCAGCACCAACGGCGGCGCCAGCAGCGACCTGGGCGGCGGCTTCTGCGTGGACAAACTCCGCGCCGGCGAGTGGCTCACCTACTCGATCGACGTGCGCGTCGGCCAGACCTACGCCATCGAGCCCCGCGCCGCCGGCATCGGCACCAACGGCACCTTCAGCATCAGCTTCTCGACCAACTGGCCCACCAGCTACTACGCGAGCAACGTCTTCACGATCCCCACCACGAGCTGGACCAACCTGGCGGTCAGGACGAACCTCCAGGCCGGCACCAACATCATGACCATAAGGATGCTGACCGACGGCAAGTACGGCAGCTCTGACAGCGGCGCGGTGGGCAAACTGAACTATGTCTCCATTTACCCGGCCTGGAATGAGGGGCTGCCGGCTGGGACCACCAACACGAACACCGTGCAGGCGAGCCAGTTGACCAACGCCATGGACTGGCTCTCCGCCAGCAACAACAGCGTTGTCATCCAGAACGCAATCGACTCGCTGACCAACCACGGGGGCGGAACGGTCTCCCTACCAGCTGGCACCTTCTATCTGGCCTCGCGGTACACCCCCAATGAAACGAGGTGGGCCATAGCCAACAGCGCCTTGTACGTGTATTCGAACAACGTCCAGATCCTGGGGAGCAACACAGTACTCGTGGCGCATGACAGGGACGTAACCCTGCTCTATGTCGGCGGGCGGTTCGTGCCGGGTACGGACCCGGTCGCCGTGCCCGTTACGAACTTCGTTCTCTCCGGCCTAACCCTCGAGGGCCGCCCGCACTGGGCGTACACGAACGGTACGCCGACCCAGGTGACTTGGCAGCCGGGATGGCTCGGGACCCCAGTGGCATAGGCGGAGGAGACGGCGATCTCGTGTATCTCGGCCACCCAAGCGGCCCGTGGGTTGACAACCTCCTGATAACAAACTGCATATTCTGGAACCCCTCCACCATCTGCGCGGGCCTCACCTATGCGGTCGACGCCCTCTGGCGGGGCAACCAATTCGTCTTCACCATGGACGGCACGAACGGAGTGGTCTTCACCAACTCCGCGACCAACAACATCACGTGGTCGAATACCGCTGCGGCCCCTTGGGGCCCGGCGATCTACGGCTCGACGGCGGTAAACCTCAACTTCCTCGAGTGCTCCCTCAGCGGTGACGACAGCTACACGAACAGCGGAGTGGGCAGGATCCCCGACGGGCTCGTCTGGGACGCAGGCAACGGCGGCAACTGGTTCGTCGGCCGCTGCGTCATCACCAATTATGGCCTCGAGGCCGTATGTTTCACCGGCGGCCCGGCAGCGGAAGGGCAGAACACTTTCGCCAGCGCGATCAACACGCCCTCGACGTGCGCCTTCAACGACGACGTGTTCACTAATGAAGTCGGGGTGACGGGCAGCCGGCAGGATCTCAGCTATGCGTTTGTTGGCAACGTTGTTGCCGGTGGCCGGCAGGGCGTCTTGGGCGGCTATTCCACCCCGAGCATGCTGACTAACGTTGCTTACCTCGTCGTCAGCGGCAACAGCGTTTCATTCCTCCCCTGGGCCACAAACGACACCTACGGCATCGCCGCGCTCGTCACGGAGGTGTGGGCCGACAGGCTCGACGTGGCGGGGAACACGATCACGAACGCGGATACGCCCCTCCGCATAACCGGTGGCTTTACCAACGCCATCATCCTCCAGAATAACTTTGCCGGCGTGAACCTCTGCGGCATTGACGACGAGAGCGGGGGCGGGCGGGTGGCCAGCTCTCTCGTGCTCAAGAACACGATTAGCTGCGGCGCTGGCGGTTACGTCAGCGGCGTGTCCAACGTGCCCCCCTTCCACCTGCAGGCCCCACAGGTGGACGGCCCGCACTGGTTCCTTGTCCAGAATACTTACGTGGATGCCAGTACGAACCGGCTCCCGGTGAGCCCGGTTTGGTTCGCCACCTGGAACGCCACCAACCTGCCGGTGCAATACCAACCCTGAGGCCATAATGAAAGCAGAGCAGTTGTTAGCCCCCATGCTTCACGGCTTTCGCCGACCCGCAGGCGAAGCGCAGACTTCCAGTCTGCCGTATCGCGGATTTCCAATCCGCAGACGCGACCAGGCAGGTGCAGCCTGCCGACTGGAAGTCGGCGATACAGCAGGTTGGAAACCTGCGCTACGCGGCCTCAGGGGCCTGGTGCAGCCCCTAGGCTGTGCAGTACCCGGGCTAGGCCTGTGCTGCCTTCTGGCCTTCTCCAGCCCCGCCCAGGTCCACGAGGCCTGGGTCCAGCATTACAACGGAGGCTACACGAACCTTGACCACAGGCCCGTTGCCCTGGCGCTCGACGGCGCCGGCAACGTCTTCGTTGCCGGTTCCTCCCAGTGGAGTGCCACCAACTATGACTACCTAGTGCTCAAGTACAGCCCGGACGGCACGCAGTCCTGGGCCGCCCGCTACGCTGCCGCCAGCGGCGGGACCAACACCGTCGCTGCCATCGCCCTCGGCCGTGACGGTAACACGGTCGTGACCGGCACCGGAGGCACGGTGAGCATCAGCACCAGTGGGGCGGCGGCCTGGGCCGCTCCGCACCGAGGCACGAGCGTCGCGGTGGACACCAACGGGAACGTGTGGGTGACCGGCTTTCCCGCCAGCCAGTTCGTGTTCGGCACGGTTGAGCTGGACCCGGCCGGCAGCAGCCTTCGGACAAACACCTTGAAGAGAGCCCTGCCCGCCGGCTCGCAGCTTGTTGGCATTGATGCCGCCGGCGACATATACGTCGCGGGGTGGGCTGTGGCGAGTCCCGTCTCCTGGCCGCAGGGCACGACAAACTACATCGATGCTTCCTACTGGCTGGTGAAGTATGACCCAAGCGGGAACCAGGTGTGGGGTGCGGAGTGCCTTACCGATGAGCACGTCACCGACTCGACCGTCGTCAAGGCAATGGCCTTCGACACCGCGGGCAACGTTTACCTCGTCGGAAATGGGGGCGGCGAGAACGGCGATGTGGGCAAGATTAGCCCGGGCGGGCAGGAACTGTGGTTCAACCTGTACGGATCCTTGCTCGGGAGCTCAGCCATGGCGGTCGACGGGCCCGGGAACGTCTATCTCACCGGCGGCCCGTACCAGAACGTAGTAATATCGGAGACGGGTTCCGTGATTGGGGGGAGCGATCTGGGCTACACTGACCCCCGCTACAGCGCCTCGACGGGCATCGCCCTCGACCCCGCAGGGAACGTTTATGTTTGTGGACTTTACACGCCGATCCCTGTCAGCGGGACTGTTTGGGCCACGGTGAAGCTGGACGCCAATGGCAGCCTCCGTTGGAGCAGGCTCTACAGCGGCCCCGGCAGCGGGGACAACGGCGCCGCCGCCATTGCCGTAGCGCCGGACGGCAGCATCTATGTGACCGGCTACTCGGCCAACACGTCGGGCGGGACGGACATCACCACCATTAAGTACGTCCAAGACCCCACGATCCAGCTACAGCCCGAGGGGGCCATGCTGCTGCAACTGCCCGGCCTGCCCGGCAGCAGCGCCGGCCTGGCCGCCACGACCAACTTCATCAACTGGACCGAACTGGGCCCCGTGGTGGCCAACACCAACGGCTTGTTCAAGTTCACCGACACCAACACCGCGCTCTATCCCTGCCGCTTCTACCGCTGGCATTGACCGCGGACGCTGCGTTGACAGACTCGTTGGCGGGCCGCATTTGGTGACTCGAGGGAACCTGCCGGCCCACCGGAGAACGGGTTGATCGTTCATTTTCCTGAGAGGATACCACGGCGGGGCGAGCGGGTCGCGCCGGATGGGTGCGGAGCGTGGAGCGTCCCGACTACGCCGAGGCTACGGCGGGCAGGAGAGCGTAGGAACGTGGAGCGTAGCGCTGGCCCCATTCTCGGCCGGCATTAGCGAACCGTACGTATCGGGCGTGGAGCTCGCTCCCGGTTCTCTTCGTCGCGGCCCGTCCGAACGCGCCAGCAGGCTGGACGCAGTCCAAAGGCTTTGCCAGTATGGAGGCCGTCCGCACTCCGCGAAGCGCTCGGAAGGCGTCCCGATCCGGGATCGGGACGATTCGGCTGCGCGCGCCAACCGGGCGACGGCAATTGATTCTTGCGCAGGCCCTAAGGAAACCTGCGCTACTCAGATCGAGACTTGCAGCCGGCCCGTTCGCAGCCTAAACTGGCGGGATGTTCGATACGCTTAAAACCGAGCTGACCACCGCAGCGGACAAACTGGCGCACGTGCGGAGGTTTCTTTGACGTGCCTGGGGCGCAGAAGCGCCTGGGCGAAATCAATGCCCTGATGGCGGCGGACACCTTTTGGAACAACCGCGATCAGGCTCAGGAACTCATCCGTGAGGCCGGCACCCTGCGCGACCGAGTCGAGCCCCTGCTCAAGGCAGAGAAGCAGCTCGAGGACTTTCAGGTGATGGTAGAGCTGGGAGAAGCCGAGCCGGCACCGGCCCAGAGACAGCTTCAGGAAGAACTCGAACGGGACCTCGCCGCCTTTCTCAAGGAACTGGACTCCCTTGAACTGAAGGTCTTCCTCAACGGCCCGCACGACTCGAGCAATTGCATCTTGAGCATCAATGCCGGCGCCGGCGGCACCGAATCGTGCGACTGGGCCAGCATGCTCGTGCGCATGTACCAGCGCTGGGCCGAGTCGCGCGGCTGGCCGGCCGAACTGACCGACGTTCTCTCCGGCGAAACCGCCGGCATCAAGAGCGCCACCTTGGTCATTACCGGCCAAAATGCCTACGGCTATGCCAAGGCCGAGCGGGGCGTCCACCGCCTCGTGCGCCTTTCCCCTTTTGACGCCAACAAACGACGGCACACCAGTTTTGCCAGCGTGGACGCCATCGCCGAAATCGAGGAGACCTCCTCCGAAATCGTCATCCCGCCCAGCGAACTCAAAGTGGACACCTACCGTTCCGGCGGCAAAGGCGGCCAGAACGTCAACAAGGTCGAGACCGCGGTGCGCATCACCCACCTCCCCACGGGCATTATTGCCGCCTCCCAGAACCAACGCTCCCAGCATCAGAACCGCGCCACCGCGATGAAAATGCTCCTTTCCAAGATCTATGCCCAGCGGCTCGACTCCCAAAAGACGGAGATGGACCGGTTTTACGGCGAAAAAGGCAGCATCTCCTGGGGCAACCAGATTCGCAGTTACGTCTTCCAGCCCTACCGCATGGTCAAAGACCTGCGGACCGGCGTTGAAACCAGCAACGTCCAGGCCGTAATGGACGGCGCCCTTGACCCCTTCGTCAATGCCTGGCTCCGCGCCGGCTGTCCCACCAAGCGCCTCCAGGGGGTCAGGGACGAGGAAGGCTAACGACGAAATGACTATCCTCGACACCATTGTCGAACAAAAGAGGAGGGAAGTCGCTCGCCTGCCGCAGCGGGCGGTCTCGATCCCGCAGTTGCGGGCCGTCCTCGAGGCGCGGGGCCAACGCCGCGATTTCCTCGGCGCGCTGCTTAACGCAGCCAGCCCCCCGCCGTCTTCGGCTTCCCCCACCCGGACCCCCAGTTCGAAGGTGACCTCCAAGCGTGGCGCGGGCATCCTGCCCGCCTCCGAGGCTCCCCTGCCCAAGGACCAGTCCGGCCCCTCCCCTTCCGTCGCGCTCATCGCCGAGGTCAAGAAGGCCTCCCCTTCGGCCGGCCTCATCCGCCCCGATTTCGATCCCGTCCGCATCGCGTGTGAATACGAAGCCGCCGGCGCGAGCTGCCTCTCCGTGCTGACGGATGAAAAATTCTTCCAGGGCTCCCTTCAGTACCTCAAACAGATCCGGTCGGCGGTCAAACTGCCGCTTCTTTGCAAGGATTTCATCATCGACGAACGGCAGGTCCTGGACGCGGCGCAATGGGGCGCGGATGCCATCCTGCTCATCGTTGCCATCCTGAGCCGGGCCCAGTTGGGCCGCTTGCTGGCACTGGCCGCCGGCGCCGGCCTGGCCGCGCTGGTCGAGGTGCATGATGAGGTCGAACTGGACTGCGCGCTGGCAGCCGGGGCCTCACTCCTCGGCGTCAACAACCGGGACTTGAAGACCTTTAAGGTGGACCTGGCCACCACCGAGCGCCTCGCCGCCCGCTTGCTCTCTTCCTTTCCCGGCGCGCCTGGCCCCGCGCGTCCCACTGCCGGAACGCCGCCCCGCGCGCGGGGCGGCAGCGCCGTCAAGGCCTCCCCCGGCGGGCCTCGATTCTCGCGCCCCACTCCCCTCCTGGTCGCCGAAAGCGGCATCCACACCCGAGGCGATGTGCAAAGGCTCGCCCGTTGCGGCGCCCGCGCCATCCTCGTCGGAGAAACCCTCATGCGCCACCCGGACGTGACCGCCAAAGTACGCGAGTTGTTAGGACTATGAGTCATCGCCACACCCGCCGCCAATTCCTGGCTCGGGCCGGCGCCTTGGGCGCCCTGGCCGTTTGCGCAGGACCGGCTCTCGCCTCGAGCCGCACCGCCGCCGGCAAGTTGCCCCTGGCCGCGGCTTTTGACCGGGAAATGGAGCAATTCATGTCCGCGCGCAAAGTCCCGGGCGGCGCCCTGGCGGTCGTCAAGGACCAGCGCCTGGTGTATACCCGCGCTTACGGCTGGGCCGACCGTGAGCAGAAGACGCCGGTCAAACCGGATTCGTTGTTTCGCATTGCCAGCCTCTCGAAGCCCTTCACGGCCGCGGCCGTCCTCAAGCTGGTCGAAACCAAGGGCCTGGACCTGGAAACGCCCGTGACTGAGTTCCTGCCGCTTGAGCCCGTGCTGGCCAGCGGCAAGACGCCCGATCCACGGTGGAAACGAATCACCCTGCGTCATTGCCTGCATCATACCGGCGGCTGGGACCGCGACGTAAGCGGCGATCCGATGTTCCGCTCCCTTGAAATCGCCCAGGCCGTGGGGGTTGCCCCGCCGGCCAATGCCCAGGCGATCATCCGATACATGCTCGGCCAGCCCCTTGATTTCGCACCCGGCGCCCGTTATGCCTATTCCAACTTCGGCTACTGCCTGCTCGGCCGTGTCATCGAGAGGCTCGGCGGCCGGTCCTACGGCCAATTCGTGCGCGAGGAAGTATTGGCGCCCATGAGTATCCGCGGAATGCGGCTCGGCGCTTCCCTCGAAAGCGGACGCGCCGAAGGCGAAGTGCGCTACTATACACCCGATGATCGCGAGGCCCCGAGTGTGTTTCCCGGGCTGCCTGCCAAAGTCCCCGAGCCCTACGGCAGCTTCTGCCTCGAAGCCCTGGACGCCCACGGCGGTTGGCTCGCCTCGGCCCCGGACCTCGCCCGGTTTGCGGCCGCCCTCGATTCGCGGGAAGACCATCCCTTCCTCAAACCCCAGACCCGCCGAATCCTTTACGAGCCACCCGCCCCGCCGGTCAGCCGCAACCCCGACGGCTCGTTGGCCGACCATTATTATGGGTGTGGCTGGCTGGTCCACCCGGTCGGAAAGGACGGGCGAGCCAACTATTGGCATAATGGCAGCCTGCCCGGCACCTTCACCTTGCTGGTGCGCCGGTTCGACGGCGTCAGTTGGGCCGCCCTTTTCAACCAACGCTCCGAATCCTCGCGCCTGCCCGATGGGGCCATCGATTCGGCCTTGCACCGCGCCGCCGACGCCGTGGACCAATGGCCCGGTTGAGCGGGCCGCGCGAGCGATCCACAATCCACCAAGACCGCAGAGAATTAACCGCAAGGAACGTAAAGAACACAAAGACCGGAGAAGACGGCGCATATCTTTGCGCCGCGATAGTCGAGATTGCTCGCAGGCTGCGAACGATTTCTTCTCTGCACTGAATAGTCGAGATTCTTCGCAGGCTGCGAAGAACTTCAAGACCAGGAACGAACCGCGGATTACGCGAAATACGCGGAATCCCGAACCCGGCCGCGTTGCTTTCCGCGTATTCCGCGTATTCCGCGGTTTCCACTTCGGCTGCGGCTTGGCCGCTCTAAGTTCTTCGCGTCTCTGCGTTTTTACTGCCTTCCCGAACGCCTCTACCGGTTCCCGAAGCACTCCCGACGCCCCTCCGCCACGCCCTCACGCTCCCCTGCCCGCCGTAGCCTCGGCGCAGGCGGGACGCTCCACGCTCCACGCTCCGGCTACGGCTTCGCCGCCCTGCGGTTAAATGTCGCTCGGCAAACGGCGCAAACCGATCCAGGCCACCACCGCCACGGCGACGCCCAGGCCGATGACCCAGACGCTGCTGGCGAACGAATCTTGGAGGGCGCCGGCGCCGATAAGCGTGAAAGGCACGGCTTCCGGCAACTGGCCGACCAGCGTCCCGATCAGAAAGTGCCGGTGGCGGAGGGGGAACAGGCCGCAGGCCAGGTTCACCAGCAAGCCGGGGACAGGCAGTTGGCGCGCCAGGATGACCCCGGCAATTCCTCTTCGTTGGAGCAGGGCATGGAGCCTGACGCGGTTGGAAAGGTACTGCTCCGCCCACCGCCGGGCGATGAAACGGGCGACCAGGAAAGTCGCGTAATTGCCCAACAACGTGCCCAACTGCGCCCAGAGCAGCCCGGACCAAAACCCCAGGGCCGCGCCCGCGATGGAGCAGAGCAACAACCGTGAGACACCTACAGCCACCAGCAGCGCAATGCTGAGCATCACCACGAGCGGCGCCAGTATTCCCAGGCCACGAATCTGGTCACCCATCTCGCGCAACCGTCCGAGCCAGGCGCGCAGCGGAGAGAGATAAACCAGTGCCAGCACGGCCCCCACGATGGCTGCCAGGACCACCATCCTGGGCCAGGGCGGATTGGTCCACGCGCCGCCCTCAGCCGCCTCCGCCGGCTGCGGCTTCGGTTCCGTTGTTGGCTCCGCCCCTGCGCTCATGCGCATCACCATGCGCCACAGGCCCCAGGAAGTGAATTCAAAAATAGCACCCGCGGCCAGGGGTGGGGACGGCTTCGTCCCCGCTTCTTGTCGGCTGGAAAAAAGCGGGACTGGGGACGAGCCGCCCAATACCGCTGGGATTTCGTGTTCGTCCCGGAGGGACGCCTGATAATAGCCCAACGTTTCAACGTTGGGTTTAGCCGTACAAAGGCCACCAAGTCCCGAAGGGACGGCCGACACTGGCCCCTGCGCTCAGCCGCCCCCACCCATCGTGGTAATGGTGACTGTGCGAGTAATTCTAGTGCTTGCGGTAATGCAAGGTGACGTGGTAGAATTGGTGCATGTCAATTTCGACCTTGACCGACAAGGGGCAAACCACGGTGCCGCAGGACATTCGCGAAGCACTCAAGGTCAAACCTCGGCAACGTCTTTCATGGTCTCTCCGTGGTGACCGCACGGTGGTGGTGCGCGCACAGCCGAGCGCCTTGGATTTGTTCGGGAGCCTCAAATCGCCCAAAAAGTTTCCCGGACGCGCCGCTGAACATGAAGCGGTGGCGCGGGCCGCGGCACTGCACGCGGCCAAAGAAGGCCTTGACTAAAACCGTGGCCATACCACGACAGCTTGCTGATACGAACGTCCTGGCGAGGTTTTTCACAGGTGAACCGCCCGAGATGGCGGTAACTGGGAAACCCCGTCGCGTCATTTGACCGGGACTTTGACCAGTTCAAGGATGTCCGGCGCGTTGAACCAAAGGGGTAGCGAAGGTCTTTGCGCCAGCCGGGTTAAGCCGATAGCAACGGCAGGCTTGACCACCGCGGCAGTGTCGGTTATACAGATCCAGCCAACGGCGTTTGCGCCCCGGTTTGGGTTTGGAAGTCCTGGCGCAAGCCAGAGGGCTTTTCAAGCCCCTCCCGCAAACGTCGCGCGGCCAGGCTCGAGATCTGCGGCAGCCCGCGCGCCGTTGATTTCCGGATGGTTAAGCCAATGTAGCTCAGCGGTAGAGCAACGGTTTCGTAAACCGTCGGTCGTCGGTTCAATCCCGACCATTGGCTCCAGCTCTAAGTTGTTGCACTGCAATTAGTTGCAGAAGTCACAGGCCCCAAGTGCCAGCAAAAGTGCCAGCAGAATATTGACCCGGAGCGACTTGACAATGCTCCGACAGTACTCCGGCACGACTTGCTGAAACGCAATTGGCCGTGCGTTTCGTGTAGCTCATACACCTGCCACTCGACCCCGCCTGGCAGGCTCGAACCAAAAAGTTCGAGCCATGAAGAACCGATACCGAATCTACCGCCGGTTGAAGAGTGGCGTGTTCTACGTCCACGATTCTCAAACGGGCAAGCAGGAGAGCCTGGGCACTCGCGATCGCGCTGAGGCCAGGCTGTTGCTGAATGCCCGCAACGAGTCCGTCCGGCAGCCGCAGCTCAACCTGCAAATCGCCAGGACCTACCTCGCGGGCGCGGACGAGGGCCTCGCCACCCGCACGTGGCAACACGCCATCGAAGCCTTGACCGGAACGAAGCGGGGGGCCAACCGAGAGCGCTGGCTGCGCGTCCTGAAGGATCCGGCGTTGTTGCCGTTGCTGCCAAACGTGATCATCGACACCCAAGCTGACACGCTTTTGACAGCACTGCAAAACGGCACCGTCTCCACCAACGTCTTTTTGCGGCGACTCCACAACTTCTGCATGGACATGAACTGGCTGCCGTGGCCGCTGGTCCCGAAGCGGCAATGGCCCTCGGTGCGATTCAAGGACAAGCGGGCCATCACCTCGCAGGAGCACCAGAGAATCCTGGCGGGCGAACGCAGCACCGAGTGGCAGCACTACTACGAATTGCTTTGGCACCTGGGAGGGTCACAGACCGACATCGCCTCGCTCGCGGCCGAAGACATCGACTGGACGGCGCGAACCATCGCCTACGCCCGCCGGAAGACAGGCAGCCATGCCGTGATTCATTTCGGGGAGAGTGTGGCTGGGGTTCTCCAGTCGCGGCCAGCGACAGGCTGCCTGTTCCCACAAATCGCCCGATGGAAGGAGTCCGACCGCGCCAAGGCGTTCATCCGGGGTTGCAAACTGGTGGGAGTCTCGGGCGTTTCCTTGCACAGCTACCGCTACGCCTGGGCGGAGCGCGCCAAGCAGTGCGGCTATCCGGAGCGCTTCGCGCAAGAGGCTCTTGGCCACAACAGCAAGGCCGTACATCGGGCGTACGCCAAGAAGGCGCAGATGAAGTTGCCGTCGCTTGAGAGTTACGAGAAACAAGCGGCGGATGGCCGTATCATTCCGTTGCCATCGGTTTCGCCCGTGCTGCCCCAACTCCCTGAAGGGCGCGGCCAGAAGATCGGTTGAATCGGGAGGTTCCGTTTCCAACGCGCCCGCAAGGGCGTTTACGGGCATTTCTTTGCCGCCAGTACTCGCTAATGGCGTCCGTCGCGCGGGCGAGCCATTTTTCATCATGGCGCAGTTGCGCCAACGCTTCTGTCGCGAAGAATTTGGTGCTGTTTCGCGCCGGATGACCGAGGGGCTTGAGCAGGCCGGCCGCAATGAGAATGGGAACTTCGTGTGCCTCAAAACCGAGAAACCAGGCCGCTTGAAGCGCACTCAACCGGGCTGGAGAAAGCTTCCAGCTTAGGAACTCGGTTTGCTGTTCTGTCGTATTCATACCAGGAGGTTGTTTACACGAGGCTGGTCAACGCGGATGTATCTGATACACTAAATGACTTGCGCAAATGGGCGTCACGACATTTCCACCCACCACACCGCTCGAAGCAAGTCCAGCCAGAAGCGTGACAGACGGGGGACCCGCTCGCGGGGAGCGAGCGAGCTTGCGAGCGCGGCGGCGGCTGGCGCGATTCTGGGAGCGGGGCGAAGCGCACTCAGCCGGCGGTGCGCGTAGGGGGAAAGTGGCCGCATCGTCTCAGGCGGCCACAGCGGAGCCTGAATGAGCGGCCCAAGGATCTACAGGAATTGGGGCGCGTTGCCTTGTGGTGGGTGCTGGGTGGAGGGGATTCCGTCCCCGCTCTCTCGTGAGTATCTGAAAGCCGTGAGCGGAGTCCCGTTAGGACGTCAGGATTTCAGGGCCCGTTTGGCCTGGGCGCCGGCGTAGGGGACAGGGCCGCGGAAAAGCTGGCAGGAGAAACAGCGTGGCGGCGCCGCGGCAAGCGAATGGGCGCGAGTGAGCGCGACGGGGAGCCGAGTCTAGCAGTCTAGCAGCGTTGGCTTAGAGGACGCTACGGCAATAGCACGATTCGATAATAACGCGCCGTTGCCGAGGATGAGGAGTCGTCCTCGTATTGGCACGTGGAACCAGTGGCCGTGATCGGCGCGCCGAGATCGAGCCAGGTGCCGCTTTCGAGGTCGGTCCGGTACTGCACCTGGAACTTGCTTTCGGGCGGGCTGTTCCAGGCCAGTAGCGGGTGGCCGTCGACCATGTCGATGCCGACGACGAACGCTCCGTTGGCACGCTTCGCAATCGCCGTCTGGGCGCCGATGACAGGCAGCCCCGGCGCAGCGCTCACTTCCGCCACGATGACCGTAAAGGTGTTGGTGGCCTTCAGGTGCGGGTGGACGAGGTCGTACGGGTCGGAGCTTTTGGCGATGGTCTTAACCAGGTTGGTGCTCGGGCTTTGCGTCTGCTTCGGCGTCCAGGTGATGACGCCGTTGGTGGTAATGATCATGCCCGCCGGCGGCTTGACCAGCGCGTAACCCAGGGCCGAGTGGATGTTGGATTCCGTGGCCGTGTTGGTCACCGTCAGGAGCGTCAGTTCGTTCACCGTCTGGGTGGCAATGACCGGCAGGATCGGCGCCACGTTCACTTCCTTCACGGTGACCGTGAACGTGTTAGTCGCGCTCAGGTACGGGTTGACCAGGTCGTACGGATTGGAGTTGGTGGCGATGGTCGTAACCAGATTGGT
>Ga0209415_10001283_pt1 | contig 47967 bp, 45 predicted proteins | sample PeaSoiSIISIP2007_FD_187696 | JGI IMG/M metagenome (GOLD analysis project Ga0209415, IMG submission 187696) | Peat soil microbial communities from Weissenstadt, Germany - SII-SIP-2007 (SPAdes) (version 2) | ecosystem: Environmental > Terrestrial > Soil > Wetlands > Peat | place: Germany... | reverse complement strand
AGCGGTTCAAGTCCGCTCGTCGGCTCCATCCTTAACTGTAGGCTCACCAAGCCTGCACCCCAGAAAAGCCCCGTTGATTTAGTCTTAACGCTTACCTCGGATATGCTGGCCTCGCGTATGCTAAGCGCTCAAATGCAACCTCCAGTGGCCAATCCGGTTGTTGAATTCCGCGGTGTTTCTTACCGGGTGGGCGATACGCAGGTTCTTTCCGAAGTTGATCTGCAGGTTCAACTCGGAGAGACTCTGGTCCTGCTGGGACGCAGCGGTTCTGGCAAGACCACAACTCTGAAGCTGATCAACCGCCTGCTATCGCCGACTGCGGGGGAAGTGCGGGTGAGAGGCGTTTCAAATGCCTCAGGCGACGTGATTGGTTTGCGGCGCAGCATCGGCTACGTGATTCAGGACGCCGGCCTCTTCCCACATTTCACGGTGGAACGAAACATCGGCCTGGTTCCGAGGATCGTCGGATGGCCCGAAGAACGAATTCGCGCTCGCGTATGGGAATTGTTGCAACTGGTGGGGCTCGAGAGAGAGATGGCGTCGCGTTATCCGCACCAGCTTTCGGGAGGACAGAGGCAGCGGGTCGGGGTGGCTCGCGGGTTGGCCGCCGATCCAGACGTATTGCTGATGGACGAGCCTTTCGGTGCGCTTGATCCGCTTACGAGGGACGATCTGCAGCGCGAGTTTCTTGCTTTGCAGCAGAGGCTGCGGAAGACTGTAGTCTTTGTCACGCACGACCTGCGCGAGGCGTGGCGCCTTGGGTCGCGTATCGCGCTGATGGAAGCGGGGCGGCTGGTCACCGTCCTGACCCCGCAGGAATTTTTGCGATCTACCGATCGGTGGGCGTCGGCCTACGTGAGGGCGTTCGGAGATGGGCTGGAGTCGGCGGCGAATCGAGGCAATTCATGAGCGTTTTCCGATTCATGCTTCAGAACCAACGCCAGGTTCTGGAACTCACGCTCGAACATCTCTGGCTGGTCGGCTTCTCGACACTGTTAGCAGCGCTGATCGGCATACCGCTGGGAATTGTGATCTCTCATCGGTCCCGTCTGGACAAGGCGGTGCTGGCGAGCGCCAATATTATCCAGACGATCCCCAGCCTTGCGCTCTTCGGTTTTTTGCTGCCATTGCCCTGGCTGGGTGAGCGTGCGGATCGTCTGGCGATTCTGGCTCTGACACTTTACGCGCTGTTGCCGATCATTCGGAACACATACACCGGAATCCGTGGAGTCGATCCGGCGGTGGTGGAGGCCGGACGAGGCATGGGGCTGACGGAATCGCAACTCCTGTTTCAAGTGGAACTACCTCTGGCCGTGAGCGTGATTCTTTCGGGCGTGCGCGTGGCAGTTGTGATCTCGGTGGGGCTGGCTACGATTGCTGCTGCGATTGGGGCGGGAGGGCTGGGAGAGTTCATTTTTCGGGGACTCGCGATGGTTGACGACAGAGTAATTCTGGCTGGGGCGATTCCCGCAGCCATTCTCGCGCTCGCGGCCGACACTGGCCTGGGATGGCTGGAGCGGCGGTTGCGCGCATGATGAAGCGTCCTCGGGTCAAGGCGGGTGGGTTGGTCGCCCGGTCGCTTGTCCTGTTGCTCCTCCCGGCGGTTGTGCTGCTGCTGTCGTGCTCGCCGTCGCCCTCCAATCGCATTGTCATCGGGTCAAAGAATTTCACCGAGTCCCTTCTCCTGGGCGAGCTCATGGCCCAGCAGATTGAGGCTCACACCAATCTGAGAGTAGAACGGCGCTTCTATCTGGCGGGAACCTATATTTGTCACCAGGCCATACTGGCCGGGCGGATTGACCTGTATCCGGAGTACACCGGCACTGCGCTAACTACCATCCTCAAAGAAAAAGCTGTCGGCGATAAGGCGGAAGTTTATCGCCAGGTTAAGGACGGCTATGAACATCGTTTCGCCCTCACCCTGGGCCCGGCTCTCGGCTTCAACGATACTTTTGCGATGGAAATCCGGGGCGAGGATGCCCGCCGGTTGAACCTGAGCACGTTGTCGCAGGCGGCTGCATTTGCTCCGCAGTGGCGCGCCGGATTCGGCTACGAGTTTATGGAGAGGCCCGACGGATATCGCGGGCTGGCCGCAACCTACGGCCTGCACTTCCGTGAACCGCCGCGGGTCATGGACCTGGGCCTGCTGGCGCGGGCACTGAAGGACCATCAAATTGATATGGCGGCGGGCAACACCACCGACGGATTGATTCCGGCCCTGGATTTGTTCGTTCTGGAGGATGACCGTCACTACTTTCCGCCCTATGAAGCGGTTGCGGTGGTTCGCGAGCAAACTTTGCAGCAACATCCGGAGGTTTCCCGAGCGCTGGCCGAACTGGCGGGAAAGATCTCCGACCAAGACATGCAGCGGCTGAATTACGCCGTCGCCGGCCAGCATCGGGATGCGCCGGAGGTGGCGCGCGAGTTTCTTAAGAAGCAGGGACTCATCCCATAAGCGGGTCGCCGATTTGGCGTCGTAATGGCCTCCACGGGGTACGCGGAAGGGGGTCGCAGAAAGGTTGTTTTCGGCTGCGACTTTGCGCAACCTCCGATCATCTAAGCACCCACTGAATGGACAGGCCGCCGCAGGATTGCCGGTGAATGGCTGTTGTGTTTCCACTTGAGTTGTGTCTGACCGAGTCGTGATCGTCCTTTTCGCTGTTTCGTCCAGGCAGTAAACCGGGAGGGCCGAATGCCCGCTGCGCAAGGGGATGTAGGAGTCCGCCACCAACTGCTGGAGCGAATGTCAGCCGCTCGCCGGCGAAGCGACGATCTCTTCAGCCTGGTCCGCGCCGACTCAATTTACGAACGTCCGATTCCGGAACGTCACCGCATCATCTTTTACGTGGGCCACCTCGAGGCGTTTGACTGGAACCTGCTCCACGAAAGCGTTTTCGGGCTAAAGAGCTTTCATCCCGACTTTGACCGGCTGTTTGCCTTCGGCATTGATCCGGTCGGTGGCGGATTGCCCTCCGACCAGCCATCGGAGTGGCCGCCGCTCGAGGCCGTGCACGACTACGCAAGCCGAATCCGCCGTGCCCTGGACGAGAGGCTTGACGACGGAACTGGTGGACTACGCGATCACGCGCGTGGCAGTGTTCCGCTCGACACCTTGCTCAACGTTGCCATTGAGCACCGTTTGATGCACGTCGAGACGCTGGCCTACATGTTGCACCGGTTGCCGCTGAACCATAAGATCCGACCGGCAGGCGATCCGCCAAGTCTTGTCGCTCCGCCTGCAACCCACCGCATGGTTCCGGTTCCGGCGGGTACGGCAACACTGGGCCTCGCACGCAGCACCAGCTTCGGATGGGACAACGAGTATGAATCCCACCGCGTTCAGGTGCCGGCATTTGAGGTTGACCAGTACATGGTGACGAACGGACAGTATCTCGATTTCATGGCCGCTGGCGGCTATGGGGCGCAGAATTTTTGGAACGGCGACGACTGGAACTGGAGGACCCAGAACGGTGTGTCGCATCCCGTGTTCTGGGTAAACGCAGATCGCCGATGGCTGTATCGCACGATGTTCGACGAGATTCCGTTGCCTCTCGACTGGCCTGTCTACGTGAGTCACGCGGAGGCCACGGCCTACGCGCGCTGGGCGGGGAAATCACTCCCGACAGAGCCGGAGTGGCAGTGCGCCGCCTACGGCTCGATGGAGGGAAGCGAGCGACCCTTTCCCTGGGGGTCAGGAGAGCCCAATTCATACTTCGGCAACTTTGATTTCGCTCGCTGGGATCCCGTGCCCGTGAATGCGTTTCCGCGAAACCGCAGCGCTTTTGGTGTTCATAATATGTTGGGCAATGGCTGGGAGTGGACTTCCACCGCCTTTGCGCCGTTTCCTGGGTTCAAGCCATTTTCGTTCTATCCCGGATACTCGGCGGATTTCTTTGATGGCCGGCACTTCGTCATGAAGGGCGGCTCAGCCCGCACCGCGGCGTGCATGCTTCGTCCCACGTTTCGCAACTGGTTTCAGGCCCACTACCAATACGTTTATGCAGGGTTCCGCTGCGTAAACCGCTGACAGAAGGAGTTCGGTGATGCTCGTCCATGCGATTCCGACAAATGCGACTTATGAATTCGCCGCCGAAGTTCGCGCCGGGCTTGCCCGGCTCGGACAAAAGGAACTACCGTCGAAATACTTCTACGACGATGTGGGTTCGGCTCTCTTTGAAGTGATTTGCCGCCTGCCGGAGTACGGGCTAACCCGGGCCGACGAGCGATTGCTGCGCCGCCATTCCGATGAGATCGTGGATCGTCTCGCCGGGCCGGTCGCGGTGGCGGAATTGGGCAGCGGCAGTGGCAAGAAGACGCGCTGGCTGCTCGAAGCGCTCGGTCGCCGCCAGCGGACGTTCTATTATCCAGTCGAAATATCTCGCACCGCCTTGTCCATGTGCGAGCGGGAACTGGGCGACATTGATTCGATCAGCATTGTGGGCTTTGAGCGCGAATATCTCGATGGGCTGCTGGAAGTGGCCGCTTACCGGCAGAGCGGCCAGCATCTGTTGGTGTTGTTCCTCGGCAGCACGATTGGGAACTTCGATCGCCCGGCAGGGGTGAAGTTCCTCACCCAGGTGCGGCGGATTCTCGAACCCGGGGATGCTCTCCTGCTGGGAACGGATCTGGAAAAGCCCAGCGCCCAACTGCTTCAAGCCTACGACGACGAGCTGGGCGTAACCGCTGCTTTCAACCTTAACCTGCTGGCTCGCATCAATCGCGAGCTCGACGCCGACTTTGACGTGGGCCAGTTTACCCATGTTGCGAAGATCAATCACGAAGAACGAAGGACTGAGATGCACCTGCAGTCGAAGCGGCAGCAGGTGGTGAGCATTTCAGCGGCAGAGGTCGCGATCGAGTTCCAGGCAGGCGAAACGATATGGACGGAGAGCAGCCACAAGTACTCGGCCGCCGAGATCGTCCTGGCCGCGGCTCACGCCGGATTTCGCTGCGAAGCTCAGTGGATTGATGAGCAATGGCCTTTCGCCGAGAACCTGCTCATTGCCGTGTAAGTCCGTTGCCCTAAAATCATGTTCTCCCGTTGGAGGAGCCGATGCCGAAGCAATGCAGCCACCTGGACCAGATCAAAATCAGACAAACCGACAAGCACGTATGTGAGGAGTGCGTGAAAATGGGAGACACCTGGGTCCACCTGCGCCTGTGCCTGATTTGCGGGCACGTGGGCTGTTGCGATTCTTCCAAGAACAAGCACGCCACCAAACACTTCCACAAAACGAAGCACCCCTTGATCCGTTCGATTGAGCCTGGCGAGGCCTGGGTCTGGTGTTACGTGGACGAGATCGAGCCCGGTGAACTTGTGGCTTGAAGCACGGATTTCATCCGGTGCGACGGAATGAGGATTTGTGTATCTAATGATGTTCTGGACGTGATTGCACGGAATCGGCTGCTTCCCGTTTAGGTCTGAGGTCAACCATGGCCAAACCGATTTTGCTGGCCGTAGACGACGATCCCGATGTCTTGCGGGCGATAGAGCGCGATCTGCGCTCGCAGTACGGCGCCGAGTACCGCGTTCTCAGCAGCGACTCCCCGGAGGGCGCGCTGGACCTGCTCCGGGGTCTGAAGCTTCGCAACGACGGAGTCGCCCTCCTGTTGGCCGATCAGCGCATGCCGCGTATGAGCGGGGTTGGCTTTCTGCAGGAAGCGCGGCAAATATACCCTGACGCGAAACGCGCGCTGCTGACCGCATATGCCGACACCAACGCCGCCATCAGCGCCATTAACCAGGCCAGCCTCGACTATTTTTTCTTGAAGCCGTGGGACCCTCCCTCGGAGCACCTGTACCCGCAAGTGGACGACTTGCTCGATGACTGGCGAGCTTCGTACCGGCCCGCTTTCGAGGGCATCCGTGTGTTAGGCACGCGATGGTCTCCTCGCTCGTACGAACTGCGGGATTTTCTGGCGCGCAGCCACGTTCCCTACCAGTGGATCGACGTGGAGGGCTCGGCCAACGATCCTGAAACCAGGCGGCTGCTCGAGGCCCTCGGGCCGGACGCCAGCGAGCTTCCGGTTGTGCTGTTTTCGGATGGGACGAAGCTGCTCAACAGCGCGCCGGCTGAAGTGGCGCAGAAAGTTGGTTTGCGGACGCGCGCCGAAACCAGCTTTTACGACCTGGCGATTGTCGGGGGAGGGCCGGCCGGTCTGGCGGCCGCTGTTTACGGTGCCTCCGAGGGACTGCACACGGTCATGCTGGACCGCGAGGCCCCGGGTGGTCAGGCCGGGATGAGCTCCCGGATTGAAAACTATCTCGGGTTTCCCGCCGGGCTGAGCGGGGGCGATCTTGCCCGTCGCGCAGTGGTGCAGGCGCGACGTTTTGGCGTCGAGATCCTGGCCCCGCAAGAGGCCGTCGGCGTGCGTGTGGAAGGGCCTTACCGGATCATCAAATTGGCCGATGGCAGCGAGATCTCCTGCCACGCGCTGATGATTGCCACCGGAGTGCAGTGGCGACGGCTCGAAGCTCCCGGCATTGACCGGCTGCAGGGTGCCGGGGTCTACTACGGCGGGGGCGCCACCGAAGCACTCGCCTGCAAAGGCGAGATGGTCTACGTGGTGGGCGGCGCAAATTCCGCCGGCCAGGCGGCGATGAATTTTGCCAAGTACGCGGAGCGTGTCGTCATCCTGGTGCGCGGGGAGTCGCTGGCCAGCACGATGTCGCAATATCTGATTGATCAGATCAAGGAAACTCCCAACATTCAGCTGTGGTCGCATGCTACCGTCGCCGAGGTGCACGGCGAAACCCACCTGGAGGAGATCTCGGTCCTGTGTTCAGACACCAACAAGGTGGAGCGTGTGCCGGCAACGTCAATGTTCATCTTCATTGGAGCGCTGCCGCGAACCGATTGGCTGGAGCAAACCGTTGAACGCGACGACCGCGGATTCATTCTGACCGGCCCGGATCTGATGCAGGGCGGGCAGCGTCCCAGGGGCTGGGCGCCGGATCGGGATCCGTTCCTGCTGGAAACGAATGTGCCCGGAATATTTGCGGTGGGCGACGTTCGGCATGGTTCGGTCAAGCGGGTCGCTTCCGGAGTGGGCGAAGGATCGGTCGCGGTGCAGTTCATCCATCAGTACTTGAGCAAGGTATAAATGGGCGAAACCTCGGATCTCCTACGGCGCGTTCCCGTATTCGAAGGATTGCCAGAGGACCAGATCGCCTGGTTCCTCAGCCAGTCGCAAGAGATGCGTCTTAAAGCCGGAGAGACGTATTCGCGCCAGGGCGACCCGGCTGATGCGATGTTTGTGGTTCTTGAGGGGCAGCTTCAAGGCCGGGGAGAGATCGCGGGGGACACCATCATCATTGACCTCAAGGCGGGCGACGTCACGGGGTTGCTTCCGTTCTCGAGGATGAAGCAGTTTCGCGTGAGCGGGCGAGCCGAGACCGACGCCCTGGTTTTACGATTTCCTGCCTCGAAGTTTCCTGAGCTAGTGCAGAAGATGCCGGAACTTACCCAGCGGCTGGTGGGCTTGATGTCGGACCGGATTCGAGAAGCGACCCGGTTCGAACAGCAACGGGACCGGCTGGCTGCGTTGGGCAAGCTTTCGGCGGGCCTTGCCCACGAACTCAACAATCCGGCCTCTGCGGCGAAGCGCGCTGCCAGCCAACTCGCGCCACTATAAAGCGGATCCGCGATGCCAGCCACGAACTGGGAAGGCGCGAACTTACTGCGGCGCAAAGATCAGAAATTGAGAAGTTGGAGGCTTCCCTGGTGCAAACGGACGGGCCTCCACCAGACGCGCTTACGGCCAGCGCTCTGGAGGACCAAATCGACTCCCTGCTGCGCAGTCACGGACAAAACGACCTGTGGCAGCTCGCCGCTGATCTTGCGCGCAAGAACTTCAAGCCGGAAGCGCTGGAGCGAGTGTTTGCCACGCTCGATGCCGATACTGCCCGCGCAGCCCTGGTCAGGATCGCATCATCGGTGGACATCGCCGATCTGTTGAACCAGATTGAGAGCGGCACATCCCGAATCTCTGACCTGGTGGGGGCCATCAAGGAATACACGTTCATGGATCAGGCGCCAGTGCAGAACGTGGATATCGTCAAGACGCTGGAAACCACGCTGACCATTTTGAATCACAAGCTCAAACGCGGCGTAACCGTTCAGCGCGACTATCAGAAGACTCCTTTTCTGGTGAACTCCTTCGGCAGCGAACTCAATCAGGTCTGGACCAATCTGATTGACAACGCCATTGACGCGATGGGCGGAAAAGGCGAGCTGCGGGTTCGCACTTACCGCGAGGACAAATGTGTCGTGGTGGAAGTTGCCGACAATGGCCCAGGGATTTCCCCTGAAGTCGAACCTCACATTTTTGAACCTTTCTTCACGACAAAGGGAGTGGGGGAAGGAACCGGACTCGGTCTCGATACGGTCCAGCGCATCGTGAAAAAGCACCGGGGCAATATTCAGGTGCGCTCCAAACCCGGAGACACCCGGTTTCAGGTGTGGCTGCCGTTGGCGCAGGACGGGCAGTAGGCGTCGCTGAAAGATTGTGCCGGGCGATGGGCGCCTGGTTCAAAAACTCAGGGAAATTTCGTTGCGGTCGGCGGGAATCTGCAATTGGATGCCGCGTTCGCGGCTGGCGGCCACCGTGGCGTCGAGATCGAGAGCTTCGATTGGAATCACGAGCCCAGTGACGCGCTGGCCGCGGTTAGCCTGGACCGATAAAACCTGGACCGACAAACTGGTGGAAGTGAGCAAGAAACGGCGTGCTTCGAGGCGCTCTCCGCTGGTCAGGACGAAGATGGCCGCCGGCAGCGGTTCCGCCGGTTTCGCACTGCTTGCTGCCGGAATCTCGATGAGCTGGGCCGAAGTGGATGTCCTCTCAGGTTCGGGCGAATACAGCACTCGCTGCAGCGGTTCGGGGCGCGCTGCTTCCTCGGACTGGTCGTACGGCAGGAAATCGGGCAGGAAGTATGGGTAGAATCCGCCCCGATGGCGATAGCTGCCATAAGCGCCAGCAAACGCGCCACGCTGCGCGAATGCAGGCCCCGTACCGGGCAGCCCGGCGGGGCCGTGAAACCCTCCGGTCCGCTGCGCTTCGGCCGACCAGGTCAGCAGAGAAGCAACCAGCAACGACCATGAGGCGGCTCGCAGCATGCCTGGATTATACGCCGGGCGAAAATGGTCGCGGCGCCGGTAATTCGGACATTCGATGGCCGAATCGGGGCCAAAATTAGGGCCTTTCGCCTCCCCCACCTTCGTGCCATCCATGGCACTGTGGAGCCATTTACCGGATCTGGTGTCAGGTTTAGATTGTCACTCGAGCAGCACTTGGGGGAGGGCTGATCAACAGACGTCCCGGAACTCAAATTGAGTTCGGGGCGTTTTGTTTTGCGCGCGAGAAAATCCTTCGCCCTCCGAAATTTGGTTGCTTGCCGTGGAACGCCGTCTCGCTGCGCTCGACGGGACAGCCGAGGCGGCTGTCCCTACACGGTTCCCGCTGGCAGTGACTTTGGTTTCGCGCATGGCACGAGCGAGCCATTTACCGGGATTGGGGTAAGGTCTAGAGTGGTTCTCGAGCAGCACTTGGGGGAGGGCTGATCAACAGACGTCCCAAGACTCAAATTGAGTCTGGGGCGTTTTGTTTTGCGCGTAAGAATCGCCTTCGTTATTCCAACATCTGCAGGCTTGCCCTGGAATGCCGTCTCGCTGCGCTCGACGGGACAGCCGAGGCGGCTGTCTCCACATGGTGCGGTTGTCCCCACATGGTCCGTGGAGTTCCCTTGTTCCGCTCGGGTGGTGACTTTGGTTTCGGCCATGGCACGAGCGAGCCATTTACCGCCATCGGGGTCAGGTTTAGAGTGGTTCTCGAGCAGCACTTGGGGGAGGGCTGATCAACAGACGTCCCAAGACTCAATTTTGAGTCTGGGGCGTTTTGTTTTGCGCGCGAGAATCGCCTTCGTCGTCTCGCTGCGCTCGACTTGACAGCCGAGGCGGCGGTCCCTACATGATTCGCCCCCCGCCGAAAATCTCAGTTCGTTTACCTTCTCGCCGCTGTCGGTGGTAGATTGTCCATTCCGCTCTTCTTGGTCTCGACCGACATAGTTTCAAGGAGCCGGCTATGCCCCTTTCGTTCGCGCGCCGCGAATTTCTTCGGGGAATGGCTGTGCTGGCCGGCGCACGAGTGGCCTCCCGCTTCTCCCCGATGACCGACTCTACCTCGCCCTTCCGTGTTTCCGTGATCAACGACGAAATCTCGCAGGACTTCGGCCATGCCTGCGAGATCGCGGCGCGCGAGTTCGGCATGGGCTGGATCGAGCTGCGCAGCATGTGGAAGAAGAACATCGTCAATCTCGATGAGAAAGAAGTCGCCGAGGCGCGCCGGATTCTGGAGAAGTACCAGCTGAAAGTCACCGACATTGCCAGCCCGTTGTTCAAAGTGGATTTTGAGGGAGCGCCGAGATCGAAGTTTAGCGAAAGCAACGATTTTCGCGCCAACTTTAACTTCGCGCAGCAGGATGAAGTTCTGGAGCGCGCCATCGCGATGGCCCAGGCTTTCAAGACCGATCGGGTGCGCTGCTTCGACTTCTGGCGACTGGAGGATCAGGCCCCGTATCGGGAGGCGATGAACGAGAAATTGCTGCAGGCGGCGGGCAAGGCGGGCCAGAAGGGAATCACGCTGGTGCTCGAAAACGATTCTTCCAACAACACGGCGACCGGAGCGGAAGCGGCCAAGGTGCTGGAGTCGGTGAAGTCTCCGTACCTGATGCTGAATTGGGACCCGGGCAACGCCGCGGCCAGCGGAGAGAATCCATTTCCGGATGGCTACGCGCTTCTGCCCAAGGACCGCATTGGCCACTGCCACTGCAAAGACGCAGTCAAGAAAGGCAAGGGCTATGATTGGGCGCCGATGGGCGGCGGCATCATTGACTGGTTGGGACAGTTCAAGGCGCTCAAGCGCGACGGCTACCACTTCGCCGTCAGCCTGGAAACGCACTGGGGCGGTGGGGGGTCGCGGGAAGAGTCGTCGCGCAAGAGCTGGGCGGGGATGAAGAAGCTGTTGCAGCAGGCAGAAGCGCTGTAAGTGTGCACCGTGACGTCGCAAAGAACGCGACGTTAAGGATGGGGCAACCGCGCCGTAGTGCCGATTCAAAAAGCCCCGCCTCTCGCGCAAAGAACGCGCGAGAAATGGGGCACCCTCTGGGAGGAGATCCATATGACCGATCAGACTCGACGCAGTTTTCTGAAGCAGGCGGCGCTGGGAACGGCGGTGGCGCTCGCGTATCCGCCGGCGCGCGTGCTGGGGGCGAACGACCGGGTGCGCGTGGGGATGATCGGCGTCGGCGATCGCGGCAACGACCTGTTGGGAGAAGTGCGCTCGGTTCATGGGGTAGAAGTTGTCGCCATGGCAGACGTCTACAGCCGCCGTCGCGACGAGGTGAAGCGCAAGGTGGAAGGCGTTCAGACTTTCGACGACCATCGCCGCTTGCTCGACCTGAAGGATCTGGACGGCGTCATCGTCGCCAGCCCGCTGCATACGCACGTGCGGCACTTTCTGGACACGCTGGCCGCGGGCAAAGACCTTTACGCGGAGAAAACCATGACGTGGTCCATCCCCGAAGCAGAAAAGTGTCTGGCGGCAGCCACCGCCTCCAACCGCGTGGTGCAGATCGGCTTGCAGTATCAGAGTTCAGGCGCGCTGGCTGACGCGAAACAGTGGATCAAAGATGGCTGGCTGGGAAAAGTCACGCAGGTCGAATCCTGGATGAGCCGCAACACGCCTCATGGCAAGGGGCAGTGGGTGCGGCCGGTGCCTTCGGACTGCACCGCGCAGAATGTGAACTGGAGCGCATTTCTCAATGGCCGTCCGGACCGGCCGTTCGATCCGTTCCGCCTGATCAACTGGCGGTTGTTCTGGGAATTTGCCGGCGGCAATGTGGCCGAGAACATGGTCCATCAGATGGCCTGGATCATGACCGCTCTCGACCTGCCGGTGCCGTCGGCGGCCTACATGTCTGGCGGAGTATTCTCGGAAAAAGATGCCCGCGAAGTGCCCGACACGATCGCGGTGACCCTCGATTTTCCAAGGGATATTGTCGTCACCTGGCAGTCCACCTTCAGCAACAAGCATTACGAACTAGGAGATCGCATTCTCGGGAGTGACGGTACGATTGAGCATCACTTCGACGTGGCGGTGCGCTACTTTCCCGAGAAAGTCAACCGCCCCGGCGGAGAAGACACGAAGGGCAGCACCCACGACCAGAACCACATGCGCAACTGGATTGAATGCATTCGCAGCCGCAGTCAGCCGAACGCCCCGGCCGAGATTGGCTATCGCTCGGCGATGGCGGTGCATATGGCGAACTTGTCGTACAAGAGAAAGCAGCGGATCACGCTGGAAGAAGCGAAGGCGGTGACACCAGAGTATTAAGGTCTTCTTCACCACAAAGGGCACGAAGGTACACAAAGGAAAGGCTTCAAGTCTCAACCTTCGTGCAACTTGTGTCCTTCGTGTTTCTTGGTTTCCCTCCTTTCCACTTTCCGCCCTGATCTGATACTGTTTCCCGTTCCGCATTTTGCGAGGATCGCGTGATCGTCGGAGTTCCGAAAGAAAGCTATCCCGGGGAGCGGCGGGTCGCCCTCGTTCCCATGGTGGTTCCCACTCTCGCCAAAGCCGGGCTGGAAGTGGTGGTCGAAAGCGGCGCGGGCGAACAGGCGGGCTATCCGGATGCTGCCTACACAGAAAAGGGCGCGAAGATTGTTCCCAATCGCGCTGCGGTCTTCGGCACCGCCGACGTGGTTACGCAGGTGCTCAGCTACGGCTCTAATGACGTCACTGGCAAAGCGGACCTTCCCCTGATGCGTCGCGGCCAGGCTCTCATCGGTTTCCTGCGACCGTTTGGTTCCGCGGAGGTCGTGCAGGAGATCGCCCAGGCCGGAGTCACCGCGTATTCGGTGGAGTTCATGCCTCGGACTACACGCGCCCAGAGCATGGACGCGCTCTCTTCCATGGCCACCTGCTGCGGGTATAAAGCCGTGCTGCTGGCGGCGGAGACGTCGCTGCGCATCTTCCCCATGATGACCACAGCCGCCGGAACGATTACGCCGGCGCGCGTGTTCGTGATCGGAGCGGGCGTGGCCGGCCTGCAGGCGATTTCAACCGCCCGGCGACTGGGTGCGGTAGCTTCGGCTTACGACATGCGTCCGGCGGCGAAAGAACAGGTTCAGAGCCTGGGCGGACGATTCATCGAACTGCCCATCGAGGCCAAGGACGCGCAGGACGCCCGCGGTTACGGCACCGCGCAGGACGAAAATTTCTATGCCCGCCAGCGCGAACTGCTGACGAAAGTGGTGGCGGAAAGCGATGTGGCCATCACCGCCGCGGTCATCCCAGGCAAAAAGTCGCCGATCCTGATCACCGCTGACATGGTGAAAGGTATGGCTCCGGGTTCAGTTATCGTGGACCTCGCTTCCGAGCGCGGCGGCAACTGCGAACTGACCCGCACTGGCGAGACCGTGAAGGCGCACGGCGTCACCATCATCGGCGCCATCAACCTGGCCAGCAGCATTCCGTACCACGCCAGCCAGATGTACGCCCGCAATATCACGACGTACCTCACCTACATGGTGAAGGACGGCAAGCTGCAGATGAATATGCAGGACGAAATCATCCGCGAAACCATGATCACAAACGGTGGCGAGATCGTGAACGCCCGGGTGCGCGAGTTTTTCAAAATGCCGGCTTTAGCGGCGACGGGATGATAGCGATTCCTAGGTGGGTGACGATTTTGGGTGGCGCAGCGCTTCGAGCGCTGCGATAGCGTGTGAGAACGAAGCCGGGCTTTAGCCCCTGAGGGAGCACATGGGTTCTAACCTGATTGATGCGTTGTTTGTATTCATGCTGGCGGCCTTCATCGGATTCGAAGTCATCCGCCATGTCTCGCCGCTGCTGCACACGCCGCTGATGTCGCTGACCAACGCTTTGGACGCCATCGCCGTCGTCGGCGCCATCGTGCTTGTGGGCGAGAAGAAGAGCACGTTTGCAACCGTGCTGGGCGTAATCGCCATCGTGGCCGCCACCAGCAACGTGGTTGGCGGATTCTTTATTACCGACCGCATGCTTAGGATGTTCAAGTCCAGCCGTCCGACCAAGTAGTCATTGATGACGCCATAACTTATGCCGACTGAGTTTGCCGGAAGCCAGTACCTGATTGAAGGTATCTACCTCATCGCCAGCGCGTTGTTCATTCTCTCGCTGAAGTGGATGAGTTCGCCCACCACCGCCCGCCATGGCATTCTGGCCGGCGAAATCGGCATGGTGCTGGCCATTGCCGGAACCCTGCTCCACCACGGCATCGTGGACTACAAGTGGATCATCATTGGGCTCGTGCTGGGCTCGGGCATCGGCGTCCCGCTGGGCATGGTGCAGATGACCGCGGTGCCGCAACGGACTGCCCTCAGCCATGCTTTTGGGGCACTGTGCGTCACCCTGGTCGGCACCGCCGAATTCTACCTGCGCTCGCCCGACGTGCCGAAGTTCATGATGTCGGTGCTCTCTCTGGAGGTCATCCTGGGCGGCCTTACTTTCACCGGCAGTTTGATCGCAGCCGGGAAATTGCAGGAAGTTCTTCCGCAGCGGCCGATCACCTATAAAGGGCAGAATCTGGTTAATCTTGCCCTGTTTGCCGTTGCGATTACGCTGGCCGTGTACCTGGTGCTCCATCCCGAAGCGAAGCAATTCTTCCCGGTGATTGTTGGGATAGCGCTGGTGTTTGGAGTGTTTCTCGTGATCCCGATCGGCGGCGCCGACATGCCGACCGTGATCTCACTGTTGAACTCGTATGCCGGACTTTCCGCGGCAGCGATGGGTTTCGTTCTCAACTCGAAGCTGCTGATCATCGCGGGCGCGCTGGACGGATCGTCGGGCTTGATCCTCTCTGTCATTATGTGCAAGGCGATGAACCGCTCGTTTACCAACGTGCTGTTCGGAGCCTTCGGCCAGGTGCAGCCCTCCGCCGCAGCCGGCGAGGAAGCGAAGCCGGTGCGCAGTGCGACGCCGGAAGAAGCAGCGGCCATTCTTGCCGCCGCGAACAAAGTGGTCGTCGTTCCCGGATACGGCATGGCCGTCGCCCAGGCGCAGCACAAAGTGCGGGAGCTTTACGACGCGCTCACGAAAAAGGGAGTCGATGTCCGCTTCGCGATTCATCCCGTCGCGGGCCGCATGCCCGGCCATATGAACGTGCTGCTCGCCGAAGCCGACATCCCCTACGACCGTCTCATCGAAATGGATGAAATTAACGGCGACTTTCCGCAAACCGATGTTGCACTCGTCATCGGCGCCAATGACGTAACCAATCCCGCCGCCCGCACCGACCAGTCGAGCCCCATCTTTGGCATGCCCATCCTCGACGTGGACAAAGCCCACACCGTGATGGTGATCAAGCGCAGCATGAATCCGGGCTTTGCCGGCATTGATAACCCGCTTTACTACCTCGAAAACAACCTGATGCTCTTCGGCGACGCCAAGCAGTTCGTCGGAGCCATCGTGCGCGAACTGGGCGGAGGGCACTAACCGTCGGTCGCTCTCCTGAGACAGGCCTGGGGCCGAGGCTTGGTTTCGTCAAAACGTGGGAGTAAACTTAGCTCTGCAGAGACTACAAATATGGCCTCATCCAACAGCGTGATCACCCGCGACCCCGACGTGCTCGGCGGCACGCCTGTATTCCGCGGAACGCGCGTTCCGTTCCAGGCTCTACTCGACTACCTGGAAGGCGGACAGACCCTGGATGACTTTCTCGACGACTTTCCGACCGTCACCCGCGACGCCGCAGTTCACGCCCTTGAGCACGACAAATAGAAGAGAGAGCCACACAAGAATTGCACCTCTGGCGCAATTCAGCGCAAGCACGGTAATGACTTTCAAAGTGGTAGATTCTTTTACATCATGCGAAAACTCCTGATCGTACCGGCGTTTCTTGGGTCTGCCCTCCTTGCCGCCGCCCAATCGCAACCTCAGCTCAACCTTATGCCCATGCCCGCCAGCGTGCAGGCAGGCACCGGGCAACTGCCGATCAGTGCTTCGTTCTCGGTGAGCGAATCGGGCTATCATGACGCCGCGCTTGATCGCGAAGTGAAGAGCTTTGTCACCCAACTTTCGCGGCAGACCGGCATCCCGTTTCGCCCGAAACCCGGCGCGGCACCGACGCTGACCATCCACGCCGGCCATCACCGCGACGCCGTTCAGAAACTCGGTGAAGACGAATCCTACGAACTGGCGGTCACCGCCTCCAGCGCGGCGCTGAATGCCCCGAACCCGATCGGCGTCCTGCACGGCCTCGCGACCTTTCTACAGCTCGTCCAAATCACGCCCAACGGATTCGCCGTTCCCGCAGTCACGATCCGCGACCAGCCCCGCTTTCCCTGGCGGGGCTTGCTGATTGATGTCAGCCGCCACTTCATCCCGCTCGACGTGCTCAAGCGCAACCTCGACGGCATGGCCGCGGTGAAAATGAACGTCCTGCACTGGCATCTCTCCGACGACCAGGGATTCCGCGTCGAGAGCAAGGTATATCCCAAGCTGCAACGAGCTGGCTCGGAGGGTATGTACTACACGCAGGCTGAGATCCGCGATTTCATTGCCTACGCGCATGACCGCGGCATTCGCGTGGTGCCCGAGTTTGATATTCCCGGCCACAGCCGCTCGTGGTTTCTCGGATATCCATCGCTGGCCAGCGGTCCCGGCCCGTACACGCTCGAGGAAGGCGCCCTCGCCCCGGCCATGGATCCCACACGGGAAACGACCTATCAGTTCCTCGAAAAGTTCATCGCAGAAATGGCGAAGGTCTTCCCGGATGCCTACTTCCACATCGGCGGCGATGAGGTGGACGGCAAGCAATGGGACGCGAATCCAAAGATTCAGGCGTTCATCCGCGCCCACCACATGAAGAACAATCAGGATCTGCAGGCCTATTTCAACCGGCGCCTGCAGAAGATTCTGGCCGGGAATCACAAGGAGATGGTCGGCTGGGATGAGATCCTGCATCCCGATCTGCCGAAAACGATCGTGGTGCAGTCCTGGCGCGGCCAGGAGTCGCTGGCCGCCGCGGCCCGGCAGGGCTACCGCGGCCTGCTTTCCTATGGCTACTATCTTGATCTGATTTGGCCGGCGGCGCGGCACTATGCTGTTGACCCAATGGCAATGACAACGACAACGACAGCGACTGACGCCGCGGCAAATTTGAGTCCCGAAGAGAAAAGCCGCATCCTGGGCGGCGAAGCCTGTATGTGGGCGGAGTGGATCACACCCGAGAACATTGACTCGCACATCTGGCCGCGCAATGCGGTGATCGCCGAGCGGCTGTGGTCTCCGCAGGAAGTGAAAGATGTTGACTCGATGTACACCCGGCTGAATGCCGTAAGCCTCGACCTCGAATGGCTCGGCCTGACTCACCGCTCGGCCCGCATGCATATGCTGCATCGCATCGCCGGGACGGCGGACATCAGCGCGCTGCGAGTGCTCGCCGACGTGGTCGAGCCGGTCAAAGACTACACTCGCCCGGACGACCTGAAAGGCCCGATCGACTTCCACGCGCCGCTGAACCACTTGATTGACGCGGTGTATCCCGAAAGCGATGTGGCGCGGCAATTTGCGCACCTGGTGCAGACTTTCGTGCAGAGCGGCGGCAAAGATCAGGCAGCCGAAGCCGAAATTCGCCGCTGGCTCTCTACCTGGCGTGACAATGACGCCCGGCTCCATCCGCTGCTCGAGCAATCATCGCTGCTGCAGGAGGATGTGGCGTTATCCGCCGATTTGTCGGCGCTTGGCGCAGCCGGACTCCAGGCCCTCGACTATCTCGACAAGTCCCAACCCGCGCCGGACGCATGGAAAACGCAGCAGCTGGCTGTGATCGAGCAGGCGAAGAAACCCAAAGCCGAACTGCTGATGATGGTGGCCGCGCCGGTCGAGCAACTGATCCAAGCCGTCGGAGCCCCGCAAGAGTAACGCCTGGCACAGCAAAAGTCAGAGAAAAGCGCGGGCTTGCATGTTATCCTAGTAACAACAGCTGCGTAACCGTCTTGGCGGAATTCCCCGCAGTTCCTGAAGAAACCAGAAGAAGAGAGTCATGCTTTCAGTCAGCAATGTGTCCATGCGCTACGGCGCCAAAGTACTGTTTGACGAAGTCTCGACGGCGTTTACGCCGGGCAAGCGCTACGGTCTGACCGGTCCCAACGGGGCCGGGAAATCCACGTTCATGAATCTGCTAAGCGGCGAACTCGACCCGCAAAAAGGGACGGTGGTCCGCCCGCGCAAGCTGGGCGTGCTCAGCCAGGACCAGTTCGCCTTCGACGCCTACTCCGTCCTCGACACCGTCATCATGGGGAACAAGCGCCTGTGGGCGGCCATCCAGGAACGCGACGCGATCTACGCCAAGCACGACATGACCGACGCCGACGGCATGAAGCTGGGCGAACTCGAAGGCATTGTCGGCGAAGAAGACGGCTACACAGCGGAGAGCGACGCCGCCATTCTGCTGCAGGGGCTCGATATTCCGGACGAACTGCACACGCGCAAGATGAGCGAGATGCAAGGCGGGCAGAAAGTTCGTGTCCTTCTGGCGCAGGCGCTGTTCGGGCACCCACAAGCCCTGCTCCTCGACGAGCCCACCAACCACCTGGACCTCGACTCCATCCACTGGCTGCAGAACTTTCTCCTCGCCTATGACGGCGTGGTTATTGCCATCTCGCACGACCGCCACTTCCTGAACAGCATCTGCACGCATATTGCGGACATTGACTACCAGACCATCATCACCTACACCGGCAGCTACGACGACATGGTTGTCGCCAAAACACAGGTGCGGTCGCAGATCGAATCCCAGAATGCCCAGCGGGAAAAAAAGATCGCGCAGTTGAACGAATTCATCGCCCGCTTTGCGGCCGGTACCCGGTCAAGCCAGGTGCAGTCGCGCCGCAAGGAAGTCGAACGGCTGCAGGTGACCGAACTGGCAAAATCCAACATCCAGCGGCCTTTCATCAAGTTCGAGCAGAAGCGGCCATCGGGCAAGCACATCCTCGAAATCGAGCACCTGGGCAAGTCCTACGGCGACCAGCAGGTCATTCGCAACTTCACCGCCAGCATCACGCGCGGTGAGCGAATCGCGCTGATGGGGCGCAACGGGGCGGGGAAGACCACCTTGGTGAACGCGCTGCTGGCGAATTCTCCTACCACGCCGGAAGCCGAACTGCGCAAGACCAGCGGCTACGACGGCGACTTCGTAGACTCCGGCAAAGTAATCTGGGGCCACGAAGCCTCGGTCGGCTACTTCGCCCAAGACCATCGCAGCCTGATCGAAGGCGGCATGACCGCGCTGGAATGGCTGCATCAATGGGATCCGGCGGCGTACGCGGAAGACATCAGGGGCATCCTCGGCCAGATGCTGTTTGCCCGCGAGGAAGCAACGAAATCCACCAGAGTCCTCTCCGGCGGCGAGGCCGCGCGCATGCTCTTCTGCAAACTGGTGCTGCAGAAGCCGAACGTGCTGGTGCTCGACGAGCCTACCAACCACCTCGATCTCGAATCCATCAACGCCCTGAACATCGCTTTGCAACGTTACCACGGGACGGTTTTCCTGGTGACCCACGATCACGACCTGATTGACGAAGTCGCCACCCGCATCTGGCACTTCGAAAACGACCACCGGATTACCGATTTCAAGGGGTCCTATGAGGATTACCAGGCCGCGGTGACCGTCTAGGCGGCGGGCACGTGTCATCCTGAGCGGAGCCGCTTTTCAGGCGGAGCGAAGGATCTCCCGCTCCACAAATGCCGGCATAGGGAGATCCCTCGCCCCGCTGGAGAATTCGCGGGGCTTCGGGATGACCCCCTTCCACGGAAGAGGGGACCCCAAAGTGCGCCACTACTGGCCGCGTTTTGTAACTTGCACCATTTCCGTTGCATGTGAATCAACCAGGTTCTCCACAGCTTTCCACAGGCAAAGCGGGTTGCGTTTACCCCTGTAGTTTGAAGATAATGGCGGCGAATGCTCTGCGACCCGCAGAGCGTAGTCTATTGCCGTGTACAAGCGAGCGGACCTACTCAGGATTCTGCACATCACGCCGCGCCAGTTGGCCAACTGGGAGCGGAACGGACTGGTGACTTCCGCCGATAGTTACTCCTTCGCGGACCTGCTGGAACTCAAAAAAGTTCGAGATCTTTGTGCCATGAGCGTGCGCCCGGCGACCATTCGCCAGTCGCTCGATGCCATGCGCAAGCAGGCTGCCGGCGTGGAAAATCCGCTGCTCGAAGCCGGCACCTGGTCCACCAAGCGTCGCGTCGCCTTTCGCCACGACGGCAAGCTGCTGGAGCCCATCGCGGGGCAGTTCCTGATGGATTTTGCCGAGCGCGAGAAAGTCGTGACCAGCACGTCGGTGCCGACAGCCGAGCCCAGCCCGCGCGAGCACGAGGCTGCCGCCTATTTTGCCCGCGGCATCGCGCTGGAAGACGACCCCAACACGCAGGCTGAAGCCATCGTCGAGTATCACAGAGTACTGGAGATCGAGCCGGCACACGCCGCCGCCCACATCAATCTGGGCACGCTCTACTACAACCGGCAGGATTTCAGCCTGGCCGAGAAACACTATCGCGAGGCCATTGCGGCCGATCCGCGCTATGCCCTGGCCTATTTCGATCTAGGCAATGTGCTCGACGAAACCGGCCGCGTGCAGGAAGCGATCCAGACCTATAAAACAGCCCTGCAACTGGCTCCGACTTACGCCGACGCACACTACAATCTGGCCCTCGCCTATGAAAAACTCCGGGAGCCGCGAAAGGCGCTAAAGCACTGGCAGGCTTACATCAAGCTCGATACCGCCGGCCCCTGGTCGGTGCATGCCCGCAGCCAGATCAAGCGCATCCTGCAGGCCGACGGGCTGCGGTTAGTCCATAACGCCCCGCGCAGCTGATATCCTTCCCCCATTCAACTCAAACCGAGGAGCAAAACCGTGAAAATGCGTCTTTCCTGCTGTCTGCATGGCCTCGTCTACGTCTTCGCCGTGGTGCTGGTTGCCGCTTCAGGGATTGCCCAAACCTCCATGCCGGCATCGGAAAAAGCCGCTACCGAGCGGGCCGAGGCCCTCCGCCTGGTGGACGCCTGGCTGGGTAGTGTGCAGGCGTATCAGCACATCCCCGCCATTTCCGCCGGCGTTGTGGCCGGGGACGATCTGGTCTGGGCCAAGGGTTACGGGACGATTGACGCCGATCACAAGATCCCTGCTTCTGCGAAGACCATCTACTCGATCTGCTCGATCTCGAAGCTGTTCACTTCGGTCGCCCTGATGCAGCAGTATGAGGCGGGGAAGGTGCGGCTCGACGAGCCCATCACGACCTATCTTTCGTGGGCCAAACTAAAAGACACTGGCGAAGACAGCGTCCCCATCACGGTGCGGGGCATTCTTTCCCACTCGTCGGGTCTGCCGCGGGAGTCGGATTTTCCCTACTGGTCGGGGCCGGATTTCCCATTTCCAACCCAGGCCCAGATTCGGACCGCGATTGCGACGCAGTCACCGCTTTTCCCGGCCGAGCGTTATTTTCAGTACAGCAACTTGGGGCTGACCCTGGCCGGCGAAATCGTGGAGCAGGTTTCGGGCGAGCCTTATGCCCAGTACGCCAAGGCCCATGTTATCGATCCGCTCGGTCTGAACGATACTCGCCCATCCATGCCAATGGCGCTGTATGGGACACGGCTCGCCGTCGGCTTCGGAGCGCTCAAGCGCGATGGCACGCGCGATCTGCTGAAGCCATTCGAGATTAAAGGTATCGCTCCTGCGGCTGGCTACACTTCGACCGTGGAAGACCTCGGCAAATTCGCTTCCTGGCAGTTCCGCCTGCTGCGCACCGGGCAGGCAAACCTGTTGAAGGCGTCCACCTTGCGCGAGATGCAGCGCGTGCAGTTCATGGATCCGGACTGGAAAACCACCTGGGGACTCGGCTTCGCCATTCTCCACAAAGACAAAGACACTTTTGTCGGACACGGTGGTTCCTGTCCCGGCTACAAGACCTCGTTGCAGATGCGCAATCAGGACGAACTGGCTGCGATCGTGATGGACAACGGATCTGAGGGAGCGGGAACTTTTTCCTCTGGCGTGTTCGCCATCCTCGACAAGCGCAAGGGCTATGAGTTCAAAGCGCCCGCCCCCGCGACCGGCGTGGATCTCGAGGCATACTCCGGGCGCTACTCCGAACAGCCCTGGGGATCCGAGGCGGTCATGGTGCCCTGGGCGGGAGGGCTGGCGTTTGTCTCGCTGCCCACCAAGGATCCGGCGGAAGGAATCATGCTCTTAAAACCCAAGGGCGGCGACGTGTTCCGGCGCGTCCGGGACGACGGCAGCGAGGCCGAGGAAGTGAAATTTCAGCGCGACGCGGCCGGCAAGGTCACCGGCTTTATGCATTTCAGCAACCCCACGCTTCGTCTGCCGGAGGAGGCGCAGAAGCCCAGCCGTCCTTAGGCTTTTCTGGGCTCAGGGGCTCTCAACCACGAAGGACACAAAGTTACACGAAGGAAATCCAGCAAGACCTTCGTGATCCTTCGTGTCCTTCGTGGTTTATGGTTTGCCTGCCCGAAACGACCGCTGCGAGTGTCCCCTATAGCCCCTTCGTCCAGTTATCTCGATTCCGAGTGCTAGAATTATGAGTTTCCTATCTCGCCGCGAAGGTGTCTTCATGCCCGAGACCATGCTGCAGGCCATTCCTCCCGCTCCTCTGACAACGCTGACCGAAGATGAAATTCTCTTTCGCGACAACATCCGCCAGTTTGCCGACGAGAAAATCCGTCCCCGGGTCAAGGAGATGGACGAAAAAGGCGTCTTCGACCAGGACCTGATCCATGAATTCTTTCAGCTTGGACTGATGGGAATCGAGGTTCCCGAACAATATGGCGGAGGCGGCGCCAAGTTTTTCGAAGCCATTCTGGCGGTCGAGGAACTCTCCCGCGTGGACGCTTCTGCCGGGGTGTTGGTGGACGTGCAGAATACGCTGGTCAACAATGCCCTGCTGCGCTGGGCCAACGATGAGCAGAAAAAGCGTTATCTGCCGAAGATGGTGTCCGATACCTGCGGCGCCTATGCCCTGAGCGAGGCCGCTTCCGGCTCCGATGCCTTCGCCCTGCAGACTCGCGCCGAAAAAAAGGGATCCGAATACATCCTCAACGGCCGCAAGCTCTGGATCACCAACAGCAAAGAAGCCGGATTGTTCGTGCTGTTCGCCACGCTCGATCCGAGCGCTGGTTACAAAGGAATTACCGCCTTCCTCGTCGAGAAGAGTTCCCCCGGATTCACCGTCGGCAAGAAGGAAGACAAGCTCGGCATCCGCGCCTCCTCGACTTGCGAGCTGATTCTCGAAGACTGCCGCGTTCCGGCCGGCAACGTCCTCGGCGAGCCGGGCAAGGGCTATAAGATTGCCATCGAGACGCTGAACGAAGGCCGCATCGGCATTGGCGCCCAGATGATCGGCCTGGCCCGCGGCGCCTGGGAATTTGCCTGCAAGTACGCGCAGGAGCGCAAGCAGTTCGGCAAAACCATATCCGAATTTCAGGGAATTCAGTTCCAGATCGCCCAGATGGCGACCGAGATCGAGGCGGCCCGCCTCATGGTCTACAACGCCGCCCGCATGAAAGATGCCGGCGTCAACTTTGTAAAAGAAGCCGCCATGACCAAGCTGTTCGCTTCGCAGGTAGCCGAGCGCGTGACTTCGTTGGCCATTGAAGTCTACGGCGGCTACGGCTTCACCAAGGATTATCCGGTGGAGAAATACTGGCGTGACGCCAAGATCGGAAAGATTTACGAGGGTACGTCGAATATGCAGCTGGCCACCATCGCCAAGCTGGTATTCGGCAAGTAGACGCTGGCCGGGCCGCTCTACTGATTGAAGTGCAGCTCGATCAGTTCCCTAGACTCCGCCGTGGCTGGGGCGAATTTCCATTGCGTAATGGCTTCCTTCGCCGCCTCGATTAGCAATGGGCTGCCGCCGACTGCCTCCACCGACTTCACTTTCCCGTCGGGAGCAACCACAGCAAATACTTTCACCGTCCCGGCAATATTCATCCGCCGGGCGATCTCAGGATATCTGGGGGCAGTCTTCTTGACGACCAAGCGCCCCGACTCGCCCTGCTGGGTTTGTGCTACCGCAGATCCCAGGCTGCAACCCAGAAGAACCAAAAGGAACAGCAAACGTCCAGTGCGCATTTTGCGATCCCTGTGGAGGAATTTTCGTCCTTACATCAACCGATCTTAGGTAAAGAAGCAGCCGCGCGACAGTAACCGAAGTAATGGAAAACGCCCGCTCCCTCCCTCTGCAGATCGAACCCGCCCCACCACCCCCTGCTTGGACGCCCGACGATCCTCGAAAAGCCGCTCTGGACGGGCGGTTCTGGCGAGCAACGCCTTGCCGGCGGCAAGCCAATGGCAGTTGCTCATAATGTGCATCGAGTTGCACTCGACGGCCTCTCCGCGGGTTCATTCCGACATCGTTAACCGCCCTGATATCAGGCGCTTACGTGGACCTCCGTCATTGGCGTCCGGGATGCAACTTGGTTGGTTGCCTGCGAGCCAGGGGCGAGGGGTGCAGTTTGATCGACCAGTTCAACCAAACCGCCGTGACCACCATCGCTCCGGTTGCCCCCAAGAAGCGCGGCATGCTGCCGCTGCTGACCGTGCTGTTTTGCATCTCCTACGGTCTGATGACCATGCTCATCGTGGAGCAGGGCTCCACCATCGAATCGCAGCGCGCCCTGATTCGCGAATTATTCCGTGACAGCGTGGAACTTTCAGCCACCAAGGTGAAAGCGCAGAAGGACAAGCAGGCCGCCGCGACCCGGGCGCAGTCGCAAAACCCGTCATCCCAGAAACCGTCTACCCAGGCACAGACCCAGCAAGCCCCGTCTTCCCAGGCGGTACCGCAACGTCGCAATCAGTCCGAGAAACAGAAGCCGTTGTTCAAGATGCCGTCCCGGCCCGCAGCCGATCAGGCCAACGACGCCCGCGCCGTGATCACGATTTAGTGGCAGGTAGGCGCGCCTCCCCGGTTTGCCATCGCGATTCGCAGTAGCAGAACAGGAAGTTCGAACAAGAAGTTCGAACAAAAAGTCCGAAGGAAACGATGAAGGCCCTGACCCTAGCCTTGTTGTTGAGCCTGCCTCTGACCCAGGTAGCGCCGCCGAAATCTCTGCGGCAGCCCACCACTGCAGCCAGCAAGCGCCTCAGCGGCGGACGCTGGTATTTCGCTGCCGGCGGACACGCCATCTATTGCTACGGGCCGGTCATAACCGTTCCCCGGCCCAACGGAGAACTGCAGCGCGTCGTCACCTTCTGCCGCGACGGCAGCGCCGTGGTTCCGCTGTTCGAATCCGACCCGGCGAAGCCCGAGCGCAAAGAGGGAAAGTCGAAGGAAATCCCAGCCTACAAGCCGCGCCCGGTTCTGTAGCTCATCTCCCGATATCCTCATTCCACAGATCGGCGTGCCTGCCGATAAACTCGCTCATCAGCTGAATGCATTCGGGGTCGTCAAGCACCGCCACCTCCACGCCTCGCTGCCGGAATAATTCCTCCGCGCCCATGAAGTTGCGATTCTCGCCGATGATCATTCGCGGGATGCGATACAGCAGAGCGGTTCCGGTGCACATGATGCAGGGGCTCAGCGTGCTGACCAGCGTCAGTTCAGTCCAGTCCCGACGGCGACCGGCATTACGGATGCAAGCCGTCTCGGCATGCGCTGTCGGATCTCCGGTTTGCACGCGCAGATTATGCCCCCGCGCCACGATCTTCCCCTGACGGTCGGCCAGCACCGATCCGATCGGTAGACCGCCCTCGCGCAAGCCTTTTCTTGCCTCTGCAATCGCTTCCGCCAACAACGCCTGATCGTTCATGGACTTTTCAGCCATTCATCCCATCGTACCAGCGCCTGCCAGGCGTTCACCCCGAAGGGGCCTCGGTACCGCCTTGTTTTGAATCCTGATCTCGCTCGGAGGGCGTCATCCCGAAGCCCCGCGACTTCACCAGCGGGGCGAGGGATCTCCCGTGAGGCTTGGCCTGCTAGCGCCGGAGATCCTTCGCTGCGCCTGAAAACCGGCTCCGCTCAGGATGACGTCTGCGAAAAAACGCGGTTAGAATTCCAACTCAGGCACCACCCGAGCCCCCCGGACCGGGTTCATTGACTTGCCTCCCTCACCCACGTAAGATTTGCGCCGGGTTCCCGATTCAAGGAGGCACGATGAAGCTGCGTATGGAGAGCCGCCCGGTGGGCGAAGTCCTGGTGTTTCAGTGTCACGGACGCATCGTCGCCGGTAACGAAGTGCTGGCGCTCCACGCGCAAGTTGGCGATTCCCTGGCCAAATATGGCGACGTCGTCCTGCAACTCGATCAGGTCGAGTTCCTTGACAGCAGCGGCTTAGGCGCGCTCATGCGCCTGTTGCAGGCTGCCCGCGCGAAGGGCGGAGACCTGAAACTCAGCGGCGTGCCGCCCCAGATCCGCAAGACGCTCGAAATGACCAACCTGATGCGGCAGTTCGAAGCCTACGACACGGTCGAGGAGGCCATCACCGCGGCTTACCTTGGCTCGCGCTATTCGCGCGGAATCGCCGGCGACGCCAGGCCGCGCATCCTCTGCGTTTATGAGTCCTCCGACGTACGCACGTTCCTCCGCGAGATTCTGTGCAACGCCGGCTACAACGCCCTGACCACGGCCAACATTGACGATGCCAAGATTCTGCTGAAGGCGACCAAAGCCAAGCTGGTGCTGGTCTCGGCCCGGATGAAGGCGGTGTACGGCAAACCGACCGATAAGGCGCTGCAGGAAATCGATCCCGACGTCTCGCTGATCGCGCTCGATGAAGACTTCGCCACCCAGGATCCGGGAGAAGCGGCAGAAAAACTGTTGGCGGCCGTGGCCAGCCAGCACCAGACGCACTAAACCGCCGTCTTGCCGATTCCCGCCACCCTCAGGCCGCCCCAAAACGCTACCGCGAACACCAGGCTGCGCACGCCCACGAAGAAGACCCGCGTGCCCGCCAGCACTGGATCGGGCGGCTGCGCGGCGCCCAGGTCGCGCAGGATCGTGATCAGCATCGCAGTGACCACTTCGGCGCATGGGTGGCGCAGCACTTTCAGCGCTGCGATAAAACCTGAAAACATTCAACCCGGCTTTAGCCCCGAGGTCGTGTCTCGAGTCCACCCCTGATTCCGATCAAACCCCGGCGTGAGTCGCGAGGCTCACTCCTTGCATCAATATGTGCGGCCATCAACATTGCGAAGTGTATCCGCTGAAGCGATCCCTGGAGATCCCATGTCCATTCGACCCATCAAGAGAGTCATTCAGTCCAAACCAACGCTGGAGGGTGCGGGAGTTCACCTGCGCCGCGCGTTTGGTTTCGGCAACACGCACGATTTCGATCCCTTCCTGCTGCTGGACGACTTCCGTAACGACGTTCCCGAGGACTATCTGAAGGGTTTTCCCTGGCATCCGCATCGCGGGATCGAGACCGTGACGTACGTCCTGGCAGGCAGCGTCGAGCACGGCGACAGCATGGGCAACCGCGGCGCCATTTCCGCCGGAGACGTGCAGTGGATGACGGCCGGCAGCGGGATCATTCATCAGGAAATGCCCAAGGGCGACAACGCCGGGCGCATGCACGGATTCCAGTTGTGGGCGAATCTTCCCGCTTCGTTGAAAATGACCACGCCGCGCTACCAGGAAGTGAAGACCGGCGACATCCCCGAAGTCACCGACGACGACGGTACGCACGTGCGCATCGTCAGCGGAGAATTCTGGGGCAAGAAGGGCCCGGTGGATGGGATCGCCGCCGATCCGATTTATCTCGACGTTTCGGTCGGCCCCGGCCTGAAGAAAACCCTTCCGGTCGAGACCACGCGCCACGCCTTCGCCTATGTGTTCGCCGGCGGCGGAAAATTCTGTAATGCCTCTGAGCCTCTGGCGGTTCCGACCGAGAGCGTAGGCTGGGCCGACACCCACCCGCCAACCCAGGCCAACAACCGGTCGCTCATCCTCTTCGATCACGGCGACGAAGTGGCCGTGCACGCCGGCGAAGACGGAATCCGCTTCCTGCTCGTTTCCGGCAAGCCCCTGGAAGAGCCGGTCGCGTGGTACGGTCCCATCGTCATGAACACGCAGCAGCAACTCCAGCAGGCCTTCGAAGACCTCGAGCGCGGCACGTTCCTGAAGAAGTAACTTTCTGCCCACCGCGGCCTTGTCATTCCGAGCGCCGGTTTTCGGCGCGAGGAACCTGCTTTCTGCGGGCAGTTCCCCGGCAGCAGATTTTTCGCTACGCTCGGAATGACAAGTTCTCTGTGTGACAATACAAGTGCCCGAATCAAAACAGAAAACGAACCATGCCTGAACTTCCTGAAGTCGAAACCATCGCCCGCGGCCTGGCCAAACGGATCACGGGCGACACAGTAGATTCCGTCTGGCTCAGCCAGAAAGCCCCGCTGAAGTCTCGTCCCAGCGAGATCGCCACCACCCTGGAGCACAGCCGCATCGCAGCCATCCGAAGAATGGGCAAGCACATTGTCTTCGACTTGGATCATGTGGAGCGGGCACTCCTGCCCGCTAAAGGCCGGGGAGCGAATAGAAAACCGAAGGGAAACGTGATGGCGCCGGCGGGCGAGGGCGCCCGCCCCACACATGCTCAGTGGATCGTCCACCTCGGCATGACCGGACGCCTGCAAATCTGCGAGCCGCAAGCCGAAGTAGTGAAGCACACACACGCCATTCTCAAGCTGTCGTCAGGCCGGGAACTGCGCTTCATGGATCCTCGCCGCTTCGGCCGGTTGAGCATCGCGCCTGCCGCCGATTTCGAGGCTGGAGGTTTCGAGCCGCTCGACATTGGCCTCGACAGCTTTCTTTCGCTCTTCCGCGGCCGCAAGACTCCCATCAAGAGCGCCCTGCTTAACCAGAAGCTCCTGCGTGGCGTCGGCAACATTTACGCGGATGAATCTTTGTTCCGCGCCGGGCTTCGCCCCCGCCGCCGCGCTTCCACCATCACTCGCGCCCAACTGGCCAAGCTCCTGGCCGCCGCGAAAGAAGTGCTCCAGGAAGCGATTGCCCTTGGGGGGTCGTCCATCAACGACTACGTAGACGCCGACGGCGAAGAGGGATTCTTCCAGCTCCAGCACCGCGTCTACGGCCGCGAAGGCGAGCCCTGCCTCGTTTGCAAGACGCCCATCAAACGCGTCGTCATCGCCGGCCGCAGCAGCCACTACTGCCCCGGATGCCAGAAATAAATTGCTGACTGCTGACTGATGATTATTGATTGCCGATTGAAAAACTCAACACCGGATTTTCAATCAACAATCAACAATCAGCAATCAGCAATCAACAATGAAAATGCCACCCCGCTTCTGATACCCTCTTGCCTTATGCCTGACTTCTCCATTGGAGTGGACCTGGGCGGCACCAACCTGCGCATTGCGGCCATCAGCACCGACGGTCAACTCCTCGAAAAAATCACGCTCGGCACCAAGGTGGCCATGGGCCGCGACCACGTGATCGGCGAAATGTGCGACGCCATTCGCCGCCTCTCTGATCAGTACCGCGGCAAAGGCTCCGTTCTCGGCGCCGGCATCGGCGTGCCCGGCATCATTGACATGGAAACCGGCATGCTGCGCAAGTCAGCGAACCTGCCCGGCTGGTCCGATTATCCGGTGCACGCCGAGATTGAGCGCCGCCTCGGAACCCGCGTCTTTCTGGAAAACGACGCCAACGTTGCTGCTCTCGGCGAGAAGTGGCTGGGCGCCGCGCGCGGTTACGACAACATGGCCATGATCACGTTAGGCACCGGCATCGGCGGCGGCATCGTGCTCGGCGGCAAAATCTTCCACGGCAACAACGGCATGTCGGGAGAGTTCGGCCACGTCACCGTCGAACCCGACGGCATCCTTTGCGGCTGCGGCAATCACGGCTGTGCTGAGCGCTACGCGTCGGCTACGGCTGTCGTGCGCATGGCCCGTGAAGCCATCGAATCCGGCGAGGCTCCCGAACTGGCCCGGGCTGCCTCCTCCGACGCCGAGTTCAGCGCCAAGGCGGTCTACAACCTCGCCATTCAGGGCGACGCCGCTGCTCAGCGCATCTTCCGCCGATTTGGACGCGCTCTCGGCATACTGATGGCCGATCTGGTGAACGTCCTCAACCTGGAAATGTACGTGATCGGCGGTGGCGTCGTCAGCGGTTGGGACGCCTTTGCCCCTACCATGTTCGATGAAATGCGGGCACGCTCGATCGTCTACGCGGCCACGGCTCCCGAAGATCCTCTAAGCAAAGATCCTCTCGGCAACAAAGAAGGCGCCTCCGACCACATCACGACCCGCACGCGCCGCAAGACGATCATCACCCGCGCCTTGCTGGGCAGCGATGCCGGCCTGTTCGGCGCGGCCCGAATCCCCGCAGCGTAGCGTAACGCCCAGCCAACTCGCCTCAACGACTTTGGGTAGCGCTGCGCTTCCAGCGCTGCGATAAGGTTTTGTTTTTCTGTGAGGGCTTCAGCCCCTGAGGCCACCGATCGCTAAATCACGATGGTCCGCGGCGGCGCGCCGGGGATTCTCCGCGCCGCGCTGAGGAAGAACTGGTTCTGCTCCGGCGTGCCGACCGTCACGCGGATGCAATTCGGCGCTCCCCATGCTGCCAGCGGCCGCACGCTGACGCCTTCTTTCCGCATCCGCTCCGCCCACCCCGCTGCCTCTTCGGCTACATCGCAGTAAACAAAATTGGCCGCGGTCGGCACCACGCGATATCCCAGTTGCGCTAACCCCTCCTGCAGCAACGCCGCCTGCACGGCATTGCTCGATACCACGCCGCCAATGTGATTCTGGTCGTCGAGTGCGGCCTCGGCCGCCGCCAGCGCCAGCGACGATACCGCGAACGAGTTTCGCATGCGCGCGCAATACGTCAGCAACTCCGCGGGCCCAAGGCCGTACCCGATGCGCAACCCGGCCAGCCCATGCGCTTTCGAAAATGTGCGCAGCACAATCACGCCCGCGCCTGCCCGCACATACTCCAGGGATCGCGTGTATTCGAGTCCGCGCAGCGAGGCAAAATGCTCGGTGAATTCGTAATACGCCTCGTCCAGAACCACCACCACGTGACCGGGCACGGCGGCCACAAACTTGTACACATCGGCAGCCTCCAGCATCGTTCCCGTAGGATTGTTGGGATTGGCCAGAAAAACCAGCCGCGTGTTGTCCTGGATCGCCTGCAGCATGGCATCCAGATCGAAGCTGTCTCCCCGCATCGGGACTTCAATCAACTGCGCGCCCGTAACATGCACGGCCATGGAATACACGATGAACGAGCGTTGGCTGGTGACCGCGTTCAGCCCGGGAGCAAGCATCGTCTGGCACAGCAGGCCGAGCAATGCGGTCGAACCCGCGGCGACGAACACCTGCTCCGGGGCCAGTCCGTGGTAGGTGGCAAGTTTGTAGCGCAGTTCGGTGCAGTCGTCGTCGGGATAAGCATTTGCCGAAACCAGAGAGGATTGGATAGCTTCCATTGCGCGCGGCGACGGGCCAAAAGGATTCTCATTGGAGTCGAGCCGGAGCAGGCGGCTGGGCGTTCCAACCGCCGGCCGCGGCGCAGGCGTATGGTCTTCCATCTCGCGCGCCGGCTTCGATACCAGATCAAAAAATCGGCTCATGCGGGCCGCTCGCGCTTTTTCGAATGATGTTTGGAATGTTGTTTGGAACTATGCTTGGGATGATTCACCGCCCCGGTTCCGCTGGCTGAATTCAACCGAGCCACTTCTTTCAACGTCAGCGGGCGGAACTCGCCCGGCGGAACATCCAGTGTCAGCGGCCCGTAGCGCACGCGCTTGATCTTCTCCACGTGATGGCCCACGGCTTCAAACATGCGCCGGATTTGCCGGTTACGTCCTTCGATCAGGGTGATCTCATACCACGGATTCGCCCCTTCCTTCACCACCCGCACTCCGGCCGGCCCGGTGCGCACACGTTTGCCGTCGTCGGTCGCGATCGAGACTCCCGCGCGCAGCCTGGCGATCGCTTCTTCTTTCGGCGTGCCCGCCACTTTCACCACATACGTCTTCGGAACATGCGACGCGGCCTTCATCAGCCGGTGCGCCAGGTCGCCGTCATTGGTCATGAGCAGCAGGCCTTCGCTCGCGTAGTCGAGCCGCCCCACCGGATACACGCGCCCTTTCACTCCACGAACCAGGTCCATGACCGTCGCCCGCTTTTCCGGATCGTTCGCGGTGGTTACATAGCCCTTTGGCTTGTTGAGCAGCAGGTAGACGTGCCGCTGCGCACCTTGAAGAAGCTTGCCGTTTACCCGGACATGGTCGGTTTCAGGATCGGCCTTGCTGCCCAGTTCGGTCACGACCTGGCCATTGACCTGCACGAGTCCCGAGGCGATCAGTTCTTCCGCTTTGCGCCGCGAGGCGACGCCAGCCGCGGCAATGATTTTTTGCAGACGCTCAAGGGGCATGATGGATCTCAGAGCCCCGAAGGGGCGGCATTCATTAGCCCGGGACGTCAGTCCCCGGGTCGAGAGTCAAAAGTTGAACGAGTCCCGTACGGACGGTACGAATTCGGCGGGTTAGCTCGCCTTCTCTTCGGCCGCGGCGGCTTCGTGCAAGGCTTCCACTTCAGGAGATTCCGTGCTCTCCGCGGGCTGGACTTCCTCTGGTTCCGCCGCCGCCGTTTCCGCCGGAATCAACTCCTCCTGAAACGACTCCGCCACCAGTTTCTCGAATTCCTCCATGCTGGGCAACTCATTGACGTCCTTCAGCCCAAAGCGCATGAGGAATTCTTTCGTCGTCTTATAGAGGATCGGCCGTCCAATCACCTGCTTGCGGCCGGCGGTGGTGATCAGCTTGCGATCGAGCAGTGTCCCGATCACGCCTCCGGAATCCACGCCGCGAATGTCGCTGATCTCCGGCACCGTAGCCGGCTGCTTGTAGGCGATGACGGCCAGGGTTTCGAGCGCGGGCAGCGACAGCCGGATCGGCGGTTTCAAACTCCGGACAAACGACCGCACTACTTCGTGCTGCTCCGGCTTGGTGGACATCCGGTATCCGCCCGCGACCTGGCGAATCTCAATGCCGCGGTCCGGCGCTGCGTATTCGGCCGCTAGTTCTTCCACGCCGGCCCGCACCCGCGACTTGATCTCCGCTTCGTCCGACACGCCCTCGGCCGCGATCGTCTCCTTCACCAGCGGGATCATCTGCTCCAGTGTGATCGGCGTCTCCGCCGCATAAATGATGGCTTCGAGTTGAGCTTTGAGTGACATTGGTTGTCAGTACCTGGTACTCAGTACCCAGTACTCAGCTGTCAGTTCTCAGCACGGATCGCCGACTGAGTACTGGGTACTGAGTACTGAGTACTTTCTTATCTCCAATCGTCCCGTACCGCCGACTGCTCCTTCATAATCTCGTCAAAGTGCGTGTGCTTGCGCACCGCGATTTCGCCGAAGAGTTTTTCCTGCCGCACCTGGATCGCCTGCAGCCGCACCAGTTCCAGCAGCGCCAGAAACATGCAGACCAGCGCCTGCCGCGACGGAATCCGCAGCAGCAACTGCTTTACCCGGATCGGCCGGTCTTCCAGCGAAAGCCGCCGCCGCAGATAGTCAATCATCTGCCCCACCGTGACGCTCTCTTCATCCACATTCAGCACCGGACGCGTGCGCACCCGCTCCAGCACCTGCTGAAACGTCTTGACCAGATCAATCATGTCAGCGGCAATCTCGGGCTCCGTACCTTCCGCTTCCATGAATTCCTTCAGCGAAGGATTCGACAGAACCGCGTCTTCGATCTGCTGCTTCTGCAAAAGCATCTGCGCCGCCGACTTGAATTTCTCGTGCTCCAGCAGCCGGTTAACCAGTTCGCCCCGCGGATCTTCGAGGTCCTCTGCCATAGCCTCGGGATCGCGCGGCAGCAGCATTTTCGACTTGATGTGAATCAGCACCGCGGCCATGTAGATGAACTCGGCCGCGACGTTTACATCCAGCTCGCGAATCTTTTCCACATACGCCAGATATTGTGCCGTGATCTTCGCGATCGGAATGTCGTAAATATCTATGTCCTGCTTGCGGATCAGATCCAGCAGCAGGTCGAGCGGCCCTTCATACACCTCGGCCACCGCAACCGCAAACGGGAAGTCGTTCTCTTCCGTCTTCCTGGCAACAGCCGGCGGCACCGCTTCAGGACCAGCCACAACCGCAGGCACGTCCTTCAGCGCACTGCTGCCCGATACGAGTTTGCCCTGTTCATTCATTCCAAAAACTTGTCATCCTGAGCGAAGCGAAGGACCTGTGCACTCTACTGCGCCTTTCCCGCTGCGGGTGCCCCATTTCTCGCGCGCCCTTTGCGCGAGAAGTGGGGATTTCACTACTTTGGCCCCTCATACTCCACCGACATCCCCATCGCCCCCCGCACGTCGTTCATGGTCTCCGCCGCCGTGGCGCTGGCCCGCTTCGTACCCGCTTCCAGAATATCCCAGGTCAGCCGCGGATTCTCCTCAAATTTCTTGCGCCGTTGCTGCATGGGATTCAGCAGTCGCACCAGCGCGTCCGCCGCCCACCCCTTGCACTCGATGCAACCGATGCCCGCCGACCGGCAGCCCTCGTTTACTTTCGCCATCGTCTCTTTACTGCTGAAAATCTTGTGCAGATCGCCCACCGGACACACATCCGGATTTCCCTTGTCCGACCGCCGCACCCGCGCCGGATCGGTCACCATCGTCTTCAACTTCTGCCGCACGACCGGCTCGGGATCGGTCAGCAGGATCGTGTTCCCGTATGATTTCGACATTTTGCGCCCGTCGGTGCCCGGCAGCTTCGCCGCCGGCGTCAGCAGAGACTGCGGCTCCGGAAACACTTCTCTCTTCGTGCCATAGAATCCGTTGAACCGCCGCGCAATCTCCCGCGTCAGCTCGACGTGCGCCACCTGGTCCTCGCCCACGGGAACGACGTCCGCTTTGTACACCAGGATGTCCGCCGCCTGCAGTACGGGATATCCCAGAAACCCATACGTGCCCAGGTCCTTGTCCTTGATGTTTTCACGCTGTTCCTTATAGGTGGGGACGCGCTCCAGCCAGCCGAGCGGCGTGATCATCGAAAACAGAAGATGTAACTCGGCGTGTGCCGGGACATGCGACTGAATAAAAATCACCGACTTTTCCGGATCCAGCCCCGCCGCCAGCCAATCCAGCGCCACTTCCAGCGAGTTTTCCTTCACCTTCGACGTGTCGGCGTAGTCGGTCGTGAGCGCATGCCAGTCGGCGACTTCGAAGAAGCATTCATACTCATCCTGCATCCGGACCCAGTTCTCGAGTGCCCCAACGTAGTTTCCAAGATGCAGTTTTCCGGTCGAGCGCATGCCGCTGAGCACGCGTTTACGGCTTTTCGTCGTCATCATCGAGTTCTTGAACAGCCGAAATGACCGCCTGCCGCACACTCCGCCACCGCGAAACCAGCAGGGATTGCCGTTGATTGGTGGCTGAACTCGATACTAACATGCACCGGCCTGTCGCCTTACGCGAACAGGCCCACTCCTCCGTTCAATCCAACTGAATAGCCCGATCCCCCGTAGTAGTCGAGGCCGACCCCTCCGCTCAAACCGACGGAATCGCCGCCGGAATCGCTAAGTCCGATCGGACCCGACAATCCGACCCCCGGCCCAAGAACGGTCAACAAGTCGGGGAACTGGACAGCAGCATCTGCCAAAAGACCAATCATGGAACTCACCTCCTGGCGGTCTCATCGGCGGCTGGGCGAGTCGGTTTAGGGAGACTATGGAGATTCCCTCGCCATAACTCCTCGTTGGGCTACGTCCATTCGAGGTCACCGATCCTTCGCCTTTTTCCACGCGCAGCTTCTTCCCCTGCTTCGCGCATGCTTTATAATTCGCGCCGTTCCTCGGACGCCCGGTTTCCCGTGACCACCCTGGCCCGCAAACTCCGCCTCACTGACTACTTCACCCTCGGCTGGGGAACCATGGTCGGCGTCGGCTGGCTGGTCGTCATGGACGACTGGCTGGGGCGCGGCGGTGCGCTCGGCGCGCTGCTCGGCTTTGTCATCGGTGGCGCCGTCCTGCTCCCCATCGGATGGGTCTACGGCAAGCTGATCGCCGCCATGCCCGACGCAGCCGGGGAAATCGCCTACACCTCCACGGCTTTCAACCGCCCCATCGCCTACGCCACCGGCTGGATGATGACCCTCACCTACTTCATCGTCTGCCCATGGGAAGCCGTCGCCGTCGGACGCATCGCCGGCTACATCTTTCCATGGCTCGACTCGGCAGAGATCTACCGCATCGCCGGACGCCCGGTCTATCTCCCGCATCTCATCGTTGGACTCGCCCTCACCGCCCTCATCACCGCGCTCAACTATCGTGGCGTCCGCTTGAGCGCAACCTTTCAGAATTGGACCAGCTTCGGCACGCTCGCCCTCTTTCTGATTTTCGTGGCCGCCGGCGTAAGCCGCGGATCACCAGCCAATTTCCCGCCCCTGTTTACACACAAGCCCTGGATCTCAATTCTTCTCGTGACCCAGATCGTTCCGTACTTCATGGCCGGCTTCGAATCGGTCGGCAAGGCGGCCGAGGAAGCCAGCCCGGACTTTCGCGCGCACAAGTTCTTCCTCGCGATTTGGATGGCTATCCTGGTGGCCACATTCTTCTATGCCAGCATCGTGGCCGCCGTCGCCTTCGTCGCGCCCCGGCGCACGCTGATCGGGGAAAACTTCATGACCGCGGTCGCTTTTCAGCGCGCCGTAGGAGCGCGCTGGATCGTCAACATAATCCTGGCCGCTGCGTTGCTGTCGTTGTTCAAATGCTTCAATGGGAATTTTGTCGCCGCCAGCCGCATGCTCTTCGCCCTCGGAAGGCGCGGCCTGATCGCCAGTCGCGCCGGAACCATTCACGACCGCTTTCAGACGCCGTCAACGGCCGTGCTCTACGCCGGTGGCGCCACGGCTGCCTGTTTGCTTCTGGGTGATGCGATTCTGGTTCCGATCACAGAAGTCGGCTCGGTCGCCTGCGCGGTAGGATGGTCGGCGGCCTGCGCCTCGTGCCTCGCGCTCAGTCTCAGGCCTTCCAGCACCATCCGCCTCTCGCCCGCCCAACGTGTCATAGCTGTTTTCGGCGTGCTCGTCGGAATTGTTCTGGTGCTGATGAAGCTGCTTCCATTCATTCCCGGCCACTTCAGCGTCTACGAATGGATCGCACTGGGAATCTGGATCGCCATTGGCGCGGCGCTGCACCAGAAAAATGTCTCAGTGTTTCAAGGAGAGAAAATCCGTGAGAGTTAGCGTCGCACTCCGTTACTTACTGCTCGCAATCATTGCGATAGGCGCGTCTTCTTCGTCCGCCCAAGCTCCCGCCGCTCTTGACCTCGTCATCACCAACGGCCACATCATGGAAGGCACCGGCTCGCCCTGGTACACCGGCGACCTTGGCATTCGCGACGGCAAAATCGTGGCCATCGGCAATCTCTCGGCCGCCCCGCGCCGGCGCACCATTGACGCCGCCGGAAAAGTCGTCGCCCCTGGCTTCATTGACATGCTTGGCCAGTCAGAAATGACCATCCTGGTGGACCCGCGCCTGCCCTCGAAAATTTTCCAGGGCATTACCACGGAAATTACTGGTGAGGGCACCACCATCGCCCCACTCAACGACGCCATCATCCAATCCGGCCTTGCCGGATACGACCACTTCCACATAACGCCCGACTGGCGCACGCTCCGGCAATACTTCGCCCGTCTTGAAAAACAAGGCATGGGCATCAATCTTGCGAGCTATGTCGGCGCCACCCAGGTTCGCCGCATGGTGCTCGGCGACGACGACCAGCAGCCCACTCCCGCCCAACTCGAACAGATGAAAGCCCTGGTGGACGACGCCATGAAAGACGGCGCCGTCGGCGTCTCCACCGCGCTGCAGTATGCCCCCGCACCCTACGCGAAAACCGACGAACTGGTTGCGCTTGCCGCCGAGGCAGGCAAATTCGGCGGCATCTACGCCACCCACATGCGCAACGAGGGCGACTCCGTGCTCGAAGCCATTGACGAGGCCATCCGCATCGGCAGCGAGGCCCACGTCCCAGTCGAAATCTGGCACATCAAAGTCGCCGGCAAAAATAACTGGGGACGCATGCCGGAAGTGGTCGGCAAAATCAACGCCGCCCGCGCCGCCGGCGCCGATGTCACCGCCAACACCTACGCCTACACCGCCTGGTTCAACGACTTTTCCGCTTTCATCCCGCCCTGGGCCCACGATGGCGGCAACGAAAAGCTGATCGCGCGCCTGCAAGATCCCGCGACCCGCGAGCGCATCCGCAAAGACATGTTGACTCCTTCCCGCGCCTGGAACAACGAGTGGGACGAGATCCCCGGCCCCGAAGCCATCATGATCGGAGCCGTCGAGAACCCGAAACTTCAGCCCCTGCTCGGCAAGCGCCTCTCCGAAATCGCCAAACTCTGGAACAAAGATCCCATGGACGCGCTCTTTGACTTTCTCATGGAAGACCCCAACTGCAGCGTCGCCGTTTTCGGCATGTCACAGCCGGACGTAACTCTCGCCCTCCAGCAGCCCTGGGTCTCGATTGACAACGACTCCGAGGGCACTTCGCCGGACGGAATCCTTGGCCAATCTCACCCGCATCCCCGCGCCTATGGAACCTTCCCGCGCATCCTCAGCAAGTACGTCCGCGAAGAAAAAGTTCTTTCGCTCGAAGACGCCATCCGCAAATTCGCCGCCCTCCCGGCCCAGCGCATGCGCCTGACCGATCGCGGCGTCCTCAAAGCCGGCATGTGGGCCGATGTGGTGATCTTCGATCCCGCCACCGTGCGCGATCGCGCGACTTTCGACAATCCCAATCAGCTTTCGGAGGGAATGGACTATGTGATCGTGAACGGGGTGCCCGTCATTGATCAGGGCAAGATGACCGGCGCGCTTCCCGGCAAAGTCCTCCGCGGCCCGGGATACGTGAAGTGAAGACGGCCTTTACTTCAGTTCGAGAGCCAGGCGGATGCCGTCCTCCACGCCCTGCAACGTCGTGGCAGACAGTCTTCCCAGTGGGGGATAGACCACAACCTGCTTGTCCAGAGTCGTGACCTGATCGCATTTTGCCCACGAGTCCCGGCTCAGCCCGCCGTCTCCAGCTTTGATGGCGACTCGCAGGGCAAAACGTCCGTGGTGCACCGAGGTGATCGGCACCACACAAACATCCAAGGCATGCCGGTTGAGCGCATCGCTCGAAACAATCAGGGCCGGCCGGTCTTTATCAAGGCGCAGCCAGTAAACTTCGCCTCGCTTTGGATACCATCCTGTCGGAACCTTCGACACGGGTTAGACTCGGGACAGCGTCCGCTTAGCTGCCTTCTGATAGGCTGCGCGCTCGCCGGCCGACTTTGCGTCGTCGTTGGTGAAGAACTCCTCGGCCTCCTGCGCCAGGCGTTCCCGGCGCTCCAGGTCCAAAGCTCGCTTCAGCAGTTCGTTGACGCGCTCGCTCGTCGAACTCGCGCCTTTCGTCTCTGCGATCTGCGCCAGAACATCCTGGCTAATCGTAAAGCTCCTAGCTTCCCTCATATATATTATCCTATCATGCATAGTTGGGAGAAAGAAGGGATAGTCAGGAGAAAAAAGCTACGGTTTCAGCCGGGCCTGCTCCGTGCCGGCCAGTGGCGCGACCCGCGGTTCAGCCAGCGTCCCGGTGATGGCGAAACCGGCAGTCCCGGCCGGGGTCCGCGCCAGCTTGAAATCCAGTTCGCGCTGGAAAGAATAAGTTCCGCTCAGCTGAAACTTCCCGCTGGGAGAGTCCAGCCGGGCGTCCTTGAATTCCAGCTTCCCGCCATGGAGCCGCGCCTGCCCCGACAGGCTCGACAGCTTGAGCGGCCCCTCGTCCTCCGCCAGCGAGATGTGCGGCAGCATTCCATCCCTGGCGTCGAACTGCAGCGTGCCTTCCGCCGATAGCCAGAAGTCCGCCGCCGACCACCCCGTGGCCGCCACCTGATAGCTGCCTTTGGCCGTGCCCGCAATCCACCGATCTTTCATCTCTGACGCCAATTGCGCCAGCGATATGCCGCTCAGAGTGCCGCTGCCGTTGTAGGCTGGCGGCTCGACCGTAAAATCCGCCTGCCAGGCGCCGCGATATTTTCCGCCCAGCAGGTCAGCGCTCAAATCCGAAACTTTCAGTTTGCCGCGATCCAGGGTTAGGTTCGCCGACACTCCCTCCGCCACCAGATTTCTGGCTGTCAGGCGGTCCGCGGTCATCCGCCCTGAAGCCCGCAAATTGGCAAAAAACCCCGGACTGGCCTGCGGGCTCGACTCCAGCACCCGGTACCACGGCCGCGCATTCGCTCGCGGCTGCGCCCAATCATGCAACTCGGCCATCCCAATCTGGCTGGCGCCGAGATGGAAGTGAACCTCGCACGCATTCGGGCTTCCGCACCCACGCGGCATCTCGAGCGAACCAGTCCAGGTAGCATCGGCCGCTTTAGCGGTGAGTTTTTCCACCCGCACTTCGCCGGGCAACAACTCCACCTCCGCGGACGTCACGTCCAGCGGCCCGCCCACGCCGTGAAGGGCAATCCGGACATTCTTCAACTTCGCCGTCCCTGTAACCTGCGGTCCTGCAAAACCCGGCGACGCGCCACTCCACACCCGCCACGATCCCGCCACTTGCAGATCCAGTTGCGCCGTTCCGCTGGCCGTCGTCTGCAGCGCCGGGATGCCGAACATCCGCGCCGTCCGCAGGACTTTTGCGATCTCGGTCTCTCCCGAAAGCGCAACCGCATAACCTGCGCGATTGACCCACCCGTGTGCTGTTGCATGTCCCCTTCCGGCGGACCACGGGCCAAACTCCAGATGAGGGCCGTCAGGCATTTTCAGCCCCGCGTTTTTCGAAGACTGATTTTTTCCCACAGACTTTGAGACTGAAGTTCCGTCGCTCAGCCGGAACAAAAGATTTCCGGGTCCGAGTTCCGCCTTCTCCGTCGTCGAGGCCGCCTGAAAATCCGCGATCTCCCCGCGCCCATCGAAACGGAACTTCGCCGCGTCCTTTTCGATCGTCAGATTCCCGCGCAGCGTCCCGCCCGCCGTCAGATCCTCGGGCAGACTCTTCTTCGCGCGCTGGGCCAGCGCCAGCAAGGCCGCAGCCGGAACGTTCTCCGCGCTCAGCGCCAGGTCATAAGTAACGGCAGCAGGGCCCATCTCCCCTTTCAAAGTAACCAGCCCGCTGCTGACCGGTGCGCGGCAAAGCACCTCATGAAACCCGCGGTCCGTCGTGCTGTAGAACCCGTCGCAATGCGCCGCCAGGCTCAGCCCCTGATTCGTAGTGACATCGTACCGGCGAAAATCCTGTACCGAAGCATCACTCGCGATCTGAAGCCTGGCGGGCGTGCCGCTGAGTACTGCGTCAATCAGCACTCCGCCGCGCCAGCCCTGATCGTTGCCGGTCAGAAACTTCGTGAGCTGTCCCAACTGCGGCCCGTCCCACTCCAGGTTGAATTGAAGCGGCGTATCGTGCAGCGCCGCCGCGCGCTGCCAGGTTCCGTTCACCCGCAGTATGCCGGTATCGTTCAGATTCAGGTCAGTGCGCATCGGCTGGGCTTTGAGCCGCACCCCCCAGGCATTTTCCGAATCCTGCCACAGGGAAAAATCCGCGTTGGTGAGGGCGTACGGCTTTTTCTCCGGACCGCTCTTGAAATTGATTCGCGCCGAATTGGCCTGAATGTAAGGAAACCCCGGCCGCGGCTCCGACTTCGCCTTGCCCGTCGGCGCCAGAGGGATGTGCGCCGCGCGCTCCAGCAGCGTCTCCAGATTCCACCGCCCATTTGCGCCGCGCACCAGGTTCAGGCTCGGCTCGGTCAGATCCAGGCGCGCGATCTCCAACCGCCCGCGCAGCACCGACGTCAAACGCAGGGCGGCCGACACTTCGCTCGCTCGCAGCATCGGCTCCGCTCCGAACGCCGGATCGTCATATACCACCAGATTGTCCAGATCGAATCCCGGCCGCGGCAGCAGCCGCAGGTGGACCGCGCCAATGTCCACCGAGCGCCCCAGGCTCGAACTCATGGAAACGATAATCCGCGATTTCAGCCGCGAGGCTCCGGGGCGGAGCAGAAACAGCAGCAGCAATACAATCCCTGCTGCCGCCGCCATCCGCCTTTTAGAAGAGAAAAGCTTCACTGCGCCCTCACTGCAGTTTCGAGGGGCTTCATTTCACGACCCACAAGGTCCGTCGCCAGCGAGTCTCATCGAAGAAGTGCAGAACTACCTTGCCCAGGAACAACATCCGCTCGCTCCACGCCGTCTTGCGGTACTGATCTTCCGGCGTCTCAAACGACCAGTAGACGAACATCGGCCGTCCAATGATGTTCTCTTTGGGAATAAATCCCCAATAGCGGCTGTCCAGACTCACCCCGCGATGATCGCCCATGGCGAAGTAGTGCCCCGGAGGAACCACGATATCGTCACCCTGAATGTAAGCATGCAGATCCACGATCCAGTTGGGATACACGTTGTATTCATCGGAAGGGGCCAGCGATGGGAAATTGTTGCGGTAGAGCCGCGAGGCCAGCGGAACTTCCGGAGGATTGTCCCGATCGTGGTCCACGTAAGGCTCGTCGAGCGGCGTGCCATTGCGGTACACCACGCCGTCTCGCAGATGAATGCGGTCCCCGGGCAGGCCCATGATCCGCTTGACCACGTAAAGCCCTGGCTCCTGCGGATGCAGAAACACGACGATGTCGCGGAAGTGTGCGTCGCGATATGGCAGCAGCCGCCCGACCCACGAACTCCTCGGCGCAAACTGAATTCGGTTTACAAATACGTGATCGCCGATCAGCAGCGTTTCTTCCATCGAACTGGAGGGAATTTCGAACGCCTGCACGATAAACGTGATGATGAACAGCCCCGTCACCAGCACCGCCGCCAGCGACGCCAGAAACTCCACCGTCGTCTCTTTCGGCTTCTCTTCCACGCCGTTCGTCTCTACGTTGTTTTCGGTTTTTGCCAAGGTCGTATTCCGGTTGCGGCTGAACTCGACGTTCTCCCAGGTTCGGGGAAGGGCACGGCTTCCAGCCGTGCCGCAGAAGCTCCACAACGCGTCCGGGCTTTAGCCCCTGAGGGAACCGCTCGGGGGGCCGGATCTGGCTGCCACGCCTCTCAGTGTACCAGCCGCAACGTGCGATTCCACCGCGTGATCTGAAAGACGTGCGTGACCGCATACAGCACCCGCGTCACTCGCTCCATGAACGTAAGCGGCGGTCGCGGTTCCGGCCAGGCCTTCACCGACCAGTAAATCAGCAGCGGCCTCCCGATGATATTTTCCCGCGGCACAAATCCCCAGTAGCGGCTGTCCTGGCTGTCGTCTCGGTTGTCCCCCATCACAAAATAATGCCCTTCCGGAACGATCAACTGGCCGTCTTCCACCAGCTTCCGCATCTCCAGCCACCACTTTCCCTCCAGCCCGATCGCGGGAATGTCCACCCGCGGAAAATTATCCCGGAACATGTTGTTCGGCGGCTCCAGAAAATGCACATACCCCTCGTCCAGCGGCTTGCCATCGATCCACACTTTCTTGTTGATCAGCCGCAGCCGGTCTCCCGGCATGCCGATCACCCGCTTCACGAAGTGCTGCGTCGGATCCACCGGATAGTGAAAGACCACAATGTCTCCCCGCTCGATCTTCTGATACGGCATCAGAGGCACACTCGACCCCTGCCCGTAGCACAACTTGTTCACCAGCAGGTAATCGCCCACCAGCAGCGTGTTCTCCATGGACCCGGAGGGAATCTGGAACGCCTGCACGATGAACGTAATGACAAAAACTGCGATCACCACCGTGCCCAGCAGCGATTGCAGCGATCCGACTACGTCGCTGCCCAGGGTCCAAACGATGTGGGGTTGAGGGGAAGGCATGCCGTCTACTTCTCGGCCCCATGGGATGGCTCGGCCGCTTTCACCTCCACCGCCTTCGGCCGCGATGCCAGGAACGTCAACAGTTGCCGCGCCGCGTCCTGTTCGGCCGTCTTCTTGGTCGTGCCCTGCGCGCGCCCCACGAATTCCGCTCCTTTACCGCTCCTGATATTCAGACGCGCCTCCACGGTAAACGTCTTGTTGTGTTCCGGGCCGGCCTCTTCCACCAGAACGTAGGCTGGTTGCGGCATGCCCAGGCTCTGCACCGCTTCCTGCAGCGCCGACTTGAAGTCGGTGACCGGCAGCGTGCCGCCTTCGCGCTCCATGCGCGCCAGTTCCGGCTCGATCACATGCTGCACCACGAACTGCCGCGCCACCTCAAAACCGCCGTCCAGATAAATGGCCGCCAGGATGGCTTCCAGCGCGTCTACCAGCAGCGCCGTCTTGCCCCGGCCCCCGCTTTTTTCCTCGCCCCGCCCCAGCCGCAGATAATGGCCCAGTTCCAGTTCCTGCGCGACCCGGATCAAATGCCGTTCGCTGACCAGGTGCGCCCGCAGTTTCGACAATTCGCCTTCGCGGAATTGCGGAAATCGCTGGAACAGTTCCTCGCTCGTCACCAGCGCCAGAACCGCGTCTCCCAGAAACTCCAGCTGCTCGTTGTCGCTGACCTTGTACTTGCTCTCGCCCGCTTGTTGCGCTTCCTGTTCCCGCGCCTGCGAACTGTGCGTGACCGCCTGCTCGATCATCGCCCGCCGCCGGAAGTGGTACCCAAGCCCCGCTTCCAGCGCCGTAATTTCCCGTTCTTTCATGGAAGGTTCTGTGGAGACAGCTGCCCCAGCCTGCCCAGAGCGAAGTCGAAAGGGCAGTCCGGGCGAGCTCAGTTCACCCAATCTCGAAACTGAATGTAACTGAACCCCAGCTTTCACTAATTCTTCGGAGTCGGATTCTGCCCCGGCGCCGTGCCGCTGCTCAGTTTGGTCAGCCGGTCCTTCTCATCGCGCGCCGCCTTGCCCACCCCCGAGTCCGGATGGTCCTTGGTGAGGTCCACGGCCTGGTCAGCGTACTTCATCGCCTCAGGAATCTTGTTCTGCATGTCCAGCGATACGGCCAGCCGGAAAACCGCCACGGAATCAACCTGTTGCGGGAACGCGTCAATAGACTTCCGCAGGTCCGTCTCCGCCTCCGGATAGTTCTTGGCATTGAAGGCGAGAGTGCCCAGGATCGCGTATGCCTCCGAGCGCAGGAAGCTCTTGTAGGCGTTGAGTTGCTCTGGCGGATACCCCGAGGTCGGAACGTCCGTGTCTACCGTAACCAACGACCGCTCCGCATCTTTCTTGGCTTCCGCCAGGCGGTCGTTTTTGTCCAGGTCGGTGTCACGTGTCTTTTCCGCCAGCACCTGCGACACACCCAGCAGCGCCTCGGGATCGTCGGCATCACAGGTGAGCGCCTTGTGCGCCATGTCCATCATCTTGTCCGCGTTGTTGCCCGTCTGATACTTCTGCATGGTGTTCTTGTAGACCATCACCCGCAGTTCGCTGTCGGGATACTTCGCGGCAAAGTCATCCGCCGCCTTTTCTTCCGCCGCCGGATCGGCCAGCGCCATGGCCGCCTTGTAGGCGTCAAACTCCGGTTGCGTCTTGGCTGCCGGCGGCCGCTTGCCCGTCGCTGCCGGCGGCGCTGCCGGCGTCTGTCCGGCCGGCGGATTCTGCGCCGCCGGTTTGCTGTCAGCCTGCCCGAGACCGGTACCGCAAGTTCCCAACACAGCCCCCAGCAACATGATGACCATCGCTGCTTGCTTCATGTGTTCTCCTAGCCTCCGCAACTTCCTGATTCCTGATCAGCCGTGATCCCCGCAACCGAGCATTCTAGCGCAGCGCATTACAACTGACGAAAATGGCTGTCGGTCGTTAGCCGTTAGTCATTGGCAAGGGACTGGGTTTCGCCAACGACCAACGACCAACGACCAGTTCGCCTCTACTGCGGCTTCGCCGCCGGAGGCTCATACGCCTGCTGCAGTCCCCGCTCGGCCGCCGCCTTCACTTCCGGCAATTCCGCGCCCGCATTCAGCGCAGCCCGGTATTGGTTCATCGCGCCTTCCCGGTCTTCCTTCATGTCCAGAATTCTTCCCAGATAAACGTGCGACCAGCCCACCACCTTGGGATCCTTAGTGGCCTCGATCGCTTTCTGAAAATTATCCAGCGCCGACTCCCGGTTCTTACTCGCTACCGCGACCTGCGCCAGAATGAACAGCGCCCGTCCCTGATCCCCAATCTTTTTGTCCAGAGCCTGCTGCGCCAGTTCCTGCGCGCTCTTGGTGTCGCCCGCCGCCAGCCGCTTTTCCGCCGTCAGCAGCATCCGCCGGTCTTCCAGCCGCGACAACTGCACCAGTTCCGGAGCGGTTACGCTGGCGTACTGCAATTCGTGCGCTGCTTTTTCCTCTGCCTTCAGATCCATGTTGTCCAGGATGTCCGAATACGCATTGCGCAACCCCACCGGATCCTTCTCAAACGCCACCATCGCGTTATAGAAGTACCGGGTCAGGATGTAGCCCTGCTTCACCGCATCATCCACCGCCTGCAGGCGCATGGCCTCTGCCGTCTGCTTGGTCCCGGTGGTTCGAATTTCGATCGCCCGCACCAGGCACTCGGTCACCAGCAACGAAATGTCATTCTTGAAGCTCTCTTCCAGCGGCGCCCGCTTCACCGCCTGCAGTATCGGCTCCAGGCGCTTGATCGCGCTGAAGTGTTTCTCCGCCAGCGGATCCAGCAGGTAATGCAGGTAGGTGTGCCGGATCTGCGCCATCTTCAGCGGTTGGCTCGAACTGGGATCCGGCGACGGAAACACCACCACGTAATAATCTGCGCCGTAGTTGCGCGCGTTGGCTTCCGTCGGATCGCCCAGAAAATCCAGGTAAATGGTGAACGTCCGCCCCAGATACCCCCCGGTCTGCAGCTTCAGGTAGATATCCGTGTCGAAAATCATCTTGGCCAGCGGCACATGGTAGCGTTCCACCAGCGCCGCATAGTTCGCCTTGTGCCGCTCCCAGATGCCGTGCAGCCCGGCCTTCTCGTAAAATTTTTCCAATTGCGCACCAAACCCGGCCAGCGGCGCCGCATCCGGAGGCATCTCCTCTTCTTTCACTCGCGGCAGAAAATGCGGCGGCCCCTGCAGATACAACGCCAGCGAGACGAACTGCGAAAGGTCATGCGCCGCATCTTTGCCCTGGTGCGCCTGGTACCACTCGCACATCGGCGCCATTGCCGCCGTCGCCTCGTCCGAGCCCTGCAGATTCTTCCGCACCTCCGCCCGGATGTTCAGCCGCTGCGCGTCGGAAATGTTCAGGTCCGTGTCGTACCCGCAAGTATTCATCGCCGTGAGCACGACGAAAAGCGTCTCGCTCGTATCCAGTGAAACCGGAGTGCTGTTGTCGGCGGCGCACACCGAAACTAGCAGCACGGAGACCAGCAGGACGAAGACCAGCAGGACAGGCACCAGCAGCCCCAGCCGGGACGCCACCACTCCGCCTCGAAACCCAATACCCATTTCAGACCGCAGGAACCGCCTCAGGAAACCCTCCCGCAGGATTGACGCGCCAGGATTGAACCTCACGACTGGCCAAATAGGATGACCAGCCACACCCAAAAGATGGCCATAAGCCATGAACCATGAACATCTTAAGTGTAAGGTCTACAGCGCAGAGGGTCAAACGCTTGGGGGGATAGGAGGTAGGAGGTTTTGAAACTGCCCTCCATAGTAACTACTCAGTACACCCCCCCCGCCCCCCAGGCCCCAGGCCCCCGCCCGCCCGCGCGCTTCCCACCACAGAACCGTAGGGCCGGGCCCGCCCGCGTGCGCGGCGAGTAAGAAAGGATGCATGCGTAAGGATGCGAGGGTCACGCGAAGGGTCAACGAGTGTAATGGCCTGATTTTAACAATTGTGATCCTTTTCATTGAGCGACAACGCTAGGGTGAGACTGCTGACGGTATCCGCCATTACAATGCAGTTCGGCAGGAGTGCCAAGTATGGATGAAACACAGCGTTCTGTTCTCGAAGGATTTCTTAATTTGTACAAACAACA